>Ga0222424_100050_pt1 | contig 287469 bp, 243 predicted proteins | sample 2B2ome_FD_182468 | JGI IMG/M metagenome (GOLD analysis project Ga0222424, IMG submission 182468) | Enriched microbial communities from leaf-cutter ant dump, University of Wisconsin, Madison, United States - 2B200A (version 2) | ecosystem: Environmental > Terrestrial > Nest > Insects nest > Nest...
GGCATTGATGGCTTCGGCCGTCATTGGGCCGTTACCGAACGACTCCAGCAATTCTGGGGCAATGGCTGGCAGCGCGGCCCCTGGGGTTCTTGGTTTGCGTGGCATAAACACTCCTTCACGTCATGTTATGCCTCAAACATGAAATTAATGACAGACCCAACTGCCCGGACGGCGTCGACATCTACTTCGACAAGGTCGGCGGTGCCATCTCGCAGTACACCACCACGCCGGTCAAAGGCCCGGCCAACTACCTGTGGCTGCTGGTGCATTCGGTGAAAGCCGGAATCCAGCAACCTGCCATCGCCATTGGTGCGTACCGAACGCCATTGGTGGGAGCGCATCCGTTCCCGCTTGCGCCGGAACGACGAGTGGGGACGGCATCCAGTGACGAAGCGAGCAGCGTCGGAGAAACACCGGAACCACCGACAACCCACACCGGTTTTGTGAGCCGCGAACCTCCCTCTCCCCGTCATTCCGGCGAAAGCTTGAGCAGGGAATTCAGGCCGCATCCAGCCTGCCTGCCCGCCAACGGTTCGGGTTTGCGCTTGCCAGCGCAAACGCGCTCTGCAAGGGGGAATCCAGCGTCGTTGATACCTTCCCGGCCCCCTCCCGTTTTTTTGTTGCTGACAGGCTCATATTTCAATGGACAGACTGGCTCGTCAGTTGCTATTCTGAACTGATTCCATCAGGCAATCATTGCGTTTCTTTTCCCCACCTCCGCCCCCTTTCATGATCTCTTTTTCCTCCCGCTTGCGGCACGGCCGCCTTGCGCTGTCTTCGCTGTTGCTCACAGTATTGCTGACCTCCTGTGGCGGCGGCAACGACGCACCGGCCCACTATCCGCTCGGCGGCAGCGTCAGCGGTCTGGCCGGCGGCACGCTGGTGCTGCAGGTCAATGACGGCGAAACGGTCTCGGTCTCGGCTGATGGCATTTTCCAGTTCCCCACCGAACTGCCCGGCGGCAGCCGCTATACCGTCAGCGTCCAGACGCAACCCAACAATCCGGCGCAAACCTGTTCGGTGAACCGGGGCAGCGGCACGCTGAACGCTGCCGTCACCGACATCGCCGTGCTGTGCGCACCCAACGCCTACCGCATCGGCGGCACGGTGTCCGGTCTGGTGGGTAGCGGACTCGTGTTGCAGAACAACGGCGGCGACGATCTGGTGATGAATGCCGATGGCGGTTTCCGCTTTATTCAACCCGTTGCCAGCGGCGCCCGCTACAGCATCACCGTCAAGATCCAGCCGAACAATCCGGCGCAGACCTGCACCGTCAACGACGCCAGCGCCCTGGTCGCCGACCGCGACATCGACAACGTCACCGTGCAATGCTCCACCGACGTACATCCGATCGGCGGCAGTGTGACGGGTTTGACCGGTAAAGGACTGGTATTGCAGAACAATGCCGGTGACGACTTGGCGGTGGATGCGGATGGCCATTTCCAGTTTGCCACCCCGGTTGCCAGCGGCGCCGGCTATGTGGTGATGGTGCGCACTCAACCACACGACCCGAGCCAGACCTGCAGCGTCGATCGCGGCACCGGCACGGTGGCCGATAGCGACATCACCGACATCAAGGTACGCTGCGCCACCAATGCCTACCGGATCGGCGGCACGGTGTCCGGTCTGGTGGGTAGCGGACTGGTGTTGCAGAACAACGGCGGTGACGATCTGGTGATGAATGCCGATGGCAGTTTCCGCTTCGCGCAGCCGGTCGCCAGCGGCGCCGCCTACCACGTCACCGTCAAGATCCAGCCGGTTGCCAGCGGTGCCATCGTCAAGACCCAGCCGATTGCTCCGGCGCAGACCTGTACGGTCAGCCAGACTTCATCGATCGTCGCCGACGCCGATGTCACCGACGTGCGGGTACAGTGCAATACCAACGGCTATACCGTGGGCGGTACGGTCAGCGGCTATAGCGGCAGCGGGCTGGTGTTGCGGAACAACGGCGGCAATGCGCTGGCGATTGCTGGCAACGGTGCTTTCCGGTTCACCCAGCCGGTCGTCAGCGGTACCGGCTATACGGTGACGGTGGCCTCCCAACCGGCCGGCCAGACCTGTGACGTCGTCGGCAATGGCAGCGGCACGATGGGCAATGCGAATGTCACCAACGTCCAGGTCACTTGCACGGCCAATCCAGCTTACACCATCGGCGGCACGGTCCTTGGCATCGCCGGCAGCGGCAGCAGCCTGGTGCTGCAAAACAATGGCGGGGACGACGTGGCAATCGCCGCCGACGGCAGCTTCCAATTCCCTACCGCGATTACCGGTGGCCTGAATTACGCTGTAACGGTCAAGTACCAGCCGCGTTTGCAGGACGGCGCCTGCACCATCACCAGCAACGGCGGCGGCACGGTCACCGGCAACGTCAGCAACGTGACCATCATCTGTGGAGTCCCTTCAGAGAAGGCTTTTGCCTATGTAACGAATGCCTATGCCAACAGCCTCTCGGCCTATTCCATCGATTACACCAGCGGTGCCTTGGCCAGGGTAGCCAATCCGCCCATGGATCCCAATATCGCCGATTCCTCATCCGTGGTTACCGACCCGGCAAGAAAATTCGCCTACGTCGTCAATCCATACGGCCTGAACAACGATAGCGCCATTTTCGGATACACCATCGATCACTTCACCGGCGACCTCACGCCCATGCCAGGCTCCCCCTTGGCCTCCAGCGGAAGCACTCGATTGACGGTACATCCGGGCGGCCAGTTCGCCTATGCCGTCAATGCCAACGCAGGTACGGTATCGGTATTCGCCATCAACCCTGCCACGGGGGCGTTGAGTCCGGTGCCTGACTCGACCGTTACCACGGGCACCAGCCCCAGCTCCTACTCCATCGCGATCGAGCCGACCGGCAGGTTCGCCTACGTCGGCAACTACCACGCCAAATCGGTATCGGCCTACACCATCGGCGCTGACGGCAAGCTGACGGCGATGCCTGGATCGCCATTCCCGACCGTTAATGACGGGAATGTCCAGGCCATCTCGATTACTCCCAATGGCCGATTCGTTTACGTGACGAATTGGGCCGGCACGGTCGATGCCTACCGCATCGCTCCCGACAGCGGCGCGCTGACGCTGGTGATGACCGATGCCAGCGGAAGCAACAATCAAACTTCAGTAATCGATCCCACCGGGAAATTCCTCTACGTCGTGCATTACAGCGACCAGAACATCGATACCTATACGATCGATGCCGCCACCGGCGCATTGAGCAAGGTTCCAGGGTCACCATTTTCCTCGGGAACAGGCTACCCCAAATCGTTTACGCTTGATCCGACCGGCCGCTTCGCCTATGCGACCAGCTACTACGGAAATCCGCTCACCGATCTTTCGTTCTACACGATCGACCCCGCCACGGGCGTCATCACCCTTCAACCACCGATCGACAACGGCGTTATGGCGAGTGCCGTCTCTACCATCGGCTGGTAGCCGCCAGGGCGGCAGCGCGGGTGACGCCGCCCGCGCTGCTTGATCGACGGCAACCGCGCCCGGCCGTCATTCCCGCGCAAGCTTGAGCAGGGAATCCAGCGTCTTGCAGGCGTTGTCGATGGGCGCCGAACGCCACCAGGGGGAACGCATGCGTTCCCGCTTTCGCCGGAACGACGGGGAGTAGTGAGGCGATCAAGCGGAATAGAGCAAACGCCGGAGAAACAGCAGAGCTTCCGGCAACCCACACCGGTTTTCGAGCCGAAACCTCCCTCCCCCGCCATGCCGGCGCCCCGCCGCCAGCCGCATTGTTTATTGACGCATACCAGCCGGAAACATAGACTGCGGCAGCCTGCCGCCGATGCGTCGGCCTTCCCTGATTTTTGATCGCGCCAGCGAAAAGGATTTCCCATGCCGCCCAAGATTTCCCACTTCATCGGCGCCGCCGCTGCCGTCGCCATCCCTTACTGGCTTGCCGGCATGTTGTGCCGGACGCTGGCCAGCACCGGCACTCATACGATGCCGGTCTGGCTCGGCGCCGGGGTGATCGTCGGCGCGCTGATGGTGGCGCCGGCCGGATACCGTCTGGCGGTATTGGCTGGGGCGCTGCTGGCCAGCTATGTCTGGGGGCTGATGAGGCACGGTCTGGACGCCGCCGCCGCGCTGCCGTTCGCGCTGATCGAGAGCGGCTGCGCGGCGCTCGGCGCCTGGGTGGCGCTGCGCGCCAGCCGCACCGGCAACGATCTGGCGCCGGCCGCCTGGCTGATCGGCGGCGCGCTGCTGACGGCGGTCCTCGGCGCTTCGCTGGCGGCGGAATTCTGGCGCTGGCAGCGTCCCGGCGCCATCTATGGCATCGAATGGCGCACCTGGGCGTTTTCCACGCTGGTCGGGATCCTGCTGGCGGCGCCGGTGATCACGGCGTTCCGGGCGTTCCGGGTCAAGCGCTCCGGCGGCATGCCGATGGTGCAGTTCTGGGGTGGCGCGGCGGCTTTCATGGCTTTTCTGGTGATCGCCTGGGTGGTTTTCGGCAGCACCGTGCAGCAGCGTTTCGGCAGTGTCGCGGCGACGCTGGGCTATCTGCCGATGCCGTTCCTGCTGCTCGGCGCGATGATCTGGGGGCCGCGCGGCGGCGCCCTGGCGATGCTGGCCGGTTCGCTGCTGGTGATCGCCCGGACCGCCGCCGGCGGCGGCCCGTTCGCGGTGGCCGAGGGCTTCACCGGCGAAGCGGTGATCGAAATCCAGGCGTATGTGGCGGTCTGGGCGGCGCTGGTGTTGCTGGCGCGCGACCTGTCGGAATCGCGTCGCATCGCCCGGCTGCGGGCGCGTGAGTGGCAACTGCGTTACGAGCGCATCCTCGGCGCCACCGGCGTCGCCAGTGTCGAGTTCGATGCTGTCAGCGGCGCCGCCGTCTGGGGCAAGCAAGCGGCCAGGGTGCTCGGCTCCGAAGCCCTGATGCTGCACGGCGTGGCCGACTGGCACGCCTGCATCGAGGCGGCGGAACGCGCCGCCGCCGAGAGCGCCTGGACTGCCGTGGTGCAGGGCCGGCAGCCGTCGCACAACGGCATCTACACGGTGCGCCTGAATGGCCGGACGCTGACGGTGCAGGCCCAGCTGGCGGCGGTGTGCGGGCCGGATGGCGCGGTCGAGCGCGTCGCCGGCCTGCTGCATCCGACCACGCCGGCCGATGGCAGGAGCGAGCATGTCTGAAGCCGGCGTCTTTCTGATCCACGGGCTGGGCGGCACCCAGTACGACCTTGGCTCGATGCACAAGCGCCTGAAGAAGGCCGGTTTCGTCACCCACGCGCTGACCCTGCCCGGCCACGGCACCACGCCAGAAGACCTGGTGAACGTGCGCGCCGAGGACTGGCTGGAAGCGGTGCGCCAGAAATACCACGAGGTGCTGGAGCAGCACGAAACCGTGCATGTGATGGGCATGTGCATGGGCGCGCTGCTGGCGGTGGAAACCGTCAAGCGCGAGCGGCATTCGCGCGGGCGCCTGATCGCGCTGGCGCCGCCGGTCTACATCGACGGCTGGGCCACGCCCTGGTATCGCGGCGCGCGCGCGCTGCTGTACCACGTCCCGGGCGTGCCGGCGCGCATGAAGGTGGCCGAGGAAGACCCTTACGGCATCAAGAACGAGCAGTTGCGGGCGATCGTCAAGGCCAAGTTCGCGCGCGGCGACAACTTCCATTACGGCTGGGTGCCGCTGGCCTGCGTGCGCGAGGTGGACCGACTGCGCGCGATGGTGGTGCGCAACCTCGAGCGGATCGAATGCCCGACGCTGGTGATCCATGCCCGTGAGGACGAGCTGACCAGCCTGCGCTCGGCGCACCATCTGGTCGAGCGGATCGGCGGCGGCGCGCGTGCCGGCCGCGCGCGCATGGTGGTGCTGGAGGACAGCTATCACATGATCTGCGTCGACAACGACCGGGAGATCGTCGCCCGGCACGTGCTGGAATTCTTCGGCGCCGCTACCGAAGCATCACTGGGGATGACGGTGGTGCCTTCCGGCATGAGCGCGGCCGACATGCGCAGCCTGCTGGATGCCGCGCTGGCCGATCTGGCACAGGGAGATTTCGCCGGCCTGTACGGACGCGGCAGCGCCGAAATGGCGTGGTCGCAGCCGGGCGCCAACCGCTGCAGCGGCGTGTTCCAGGGCGCCAAGGGCCTGGCGCGGCTGCAGGGCTGGGCGCCGGGCGTGCGCTTCGAGGCATTCGGCGCGCCGAGCTTCAACGCCGGCATGGCGGTGGTGCCGGCCACCCTGCGCACCGAGGCCGGGCTGGCGTCACCCGGCATCCTGGCGCTGGCGATGCGCGCCGGCCGCCTGCAGGAGGCGCGCTGGTTCCCGGACGCGGTGGAAATCGAAGATGCGCACTTCGGCGGTGCGCCGGTGGCGGACGGCCCAAGCCCGGAGGAAAAAGCCTTCGAAGCGGCGGCGGCAGCTTCCAAAACACTGCGGCGGGCGCCGGACAGCGACACGCTGCTGGCGCTGTACGCGCTGTTCAAGCAAGGCAGCAACGGCGACGTGGCCGGCGCCCGGCCCGGCATCATGGATGCGGTCGGCCGCGCCAAGTTCGACGCCTGGACGGGACGCAAGGGCATGGCGCGCGAACAGGCGATGGCGGAGTACGTGAAACTGGTGGAATCGCTGCAGGCAGCGGAACGCTGAGCGCCGCCGTCCGGCGTGGAGACGAAAAAAAACGCTGCCAACAAGGGCAGCGTTTTTGTCTGGCGCGCAGCGATCAGTTGCGCACGACCCGCTTGTATTCGTTGGTACGGGTGTCGATTTCGATCACGTCGTCAGTGCTGACGAACAGCGGCACCTGGACGATGTGGGCATGCGCTTCGATGGCGTTTTCGATTTTGGCTTCCTTCAGCACGTTGCCGGAAGTGTTGCCCTTGACCGCCGGCTCCGAATACACCACCTTGCGGGCGATGGTGATCGGCAGTTCCACCGAGATCGCCTTGCCGTCGTAGAACACGGCTTCGCATTCCATGCCGTCCTTCAGGTAGTGCAGCGCGTCGCCAAGGTTTTCTTCCTCGATTTCGTACTGGTTGTATTCCTCGTCCATGAACACGTACAGCGGGTCGGCGAAATACGAATAGGTGACCGGCTTCTTGTCGAGCACGACCACGTCGAACTTGTCGTCGCCGCGGAAGACGTTTTCCAGCGGCGCATTGGTCAGAAGATTCTTCATCTTCCACTTGTAGGTGAAGCCGGTGCGGCTGGAACCGTTGACGTCGGAGCGCAGCACGATAAAGGGCTTGCCGTCGACCATGATGATGTTGCCGACGCGGACTTCTTTTGCTGGTTTCATAGTGAGTGTGCGTAAAAAAGGGATTGCATAAGGATCATCGGTCGTCTCATCACCAGCGGCACGGACAGCCCCACCCGAGCGAAACGGCGGAAAAACTTAACCGTGCATTATACCTTGTTTTTCAGAGCCGCCCGCCGCAGCACGGCCGCGAAGGCCAGCAGATTGCCGGCCAGATCGCCATGCGAGAGCATCTGCCGGCGCCATTCGGCGGCGCGCCGTGTCATCGCCGGCAGCGCGGCGCGAAATGCCGGCCACGGCGCGCCGCCGCCCTCCTGCGCCGCCGCGCGCGGGGCGCCGTTCCAGTAGCGGAAGAAATCGCTCCAGCCGCCGGCACCGGCGGCATGGCGGCCGAGGAAGGCTTCCAGCTTCTTGTGATGCAGGTTTTCATCCTGCGGATAGATGTGCCAGACGAACGGCCGGCCGGCCCATTGCGCGCGCACGAAGGAGTCCTCGCCGCGCACGAAATTGACGTCGCAGGCCCACAGCAGCCGGTCGTAATCCGGCTGCGCGACGAACGGCAGCACGCGCACGGTCAGCGCGCCGTCGCTGCGCGCCGCGCCGGCCGCCGCCGGCATGCCGAGGAATCCCTGCACCGCCTCGACCGCCACGCCTTCCGGCACCAGACAGGTGACGGCGCCGCCGCCCTGCCGCCAGGCGTCGAACAGTTCCGCCACCGGCGCGTGCGGATAGCAGAACAGCGATACCTTCAGCGCCGCCATTTCCGCCGCCGTCACGCCAAGGCTACCGAGAAAGGCGGCGCTGGCGGCCGGCTCCGCCTGGAAGCGCTCGCGCTGCCGCTCCAGCGCCGCTTCGTGCAGCAGGCCGCCGGTCTTGCCGGTAAAACCGGGAAAGAAGAAATGCTTGGTCAATGGCAGGCGCGGATGCGGCGACGGCAGCGTATGGCAGCCCTCCACCCATTCCTCGGCGCTCAGACCTTCCAGATTCAGCCACACCGGGCGTGGCTGGCAGCGCGCCATCGCGGCGACGTAGCCGGGCGGAATCTCGCAGCCGAAGAATTCGATGACGATGTCGGCCACCTCGGCCGGCGCGAACTCGCCCTCCTGATCGCGCCAGTGATGCACGGTAGCGCCGGCCACCTGCTGCACGGCGGCATCCGGCTGCACGTCGCCACAAATTTTCCGGAAACTGCGCAGGTCATCGACCCACAGGCTGACGGCCAGGCCATGCTCGTCCCGCAGCTGGCGCGCGAGGCGCCAGCAGATGCCGATGTCGCCGTAGTTGTCGACCACCTTGCAGAAGATCGCCAGTGAGGTGGCGGCCGGCGGCAGCGTCGGCGCCTCCGGTCCGGGCAGGTCCGGCATCAGAGCGCAGCCCGGACTTCGGCGGCGATCTGGTAGGAGCGCAGGCGCGCCGCGTGGTCGTGGATTTGCGAGGTGATCATCAACTCGTCGGCGCCGGTGCGCTCGATGAAGGCGCGCAGTTGCGCCGCCACCGTATCCGGCGCGCCGATCGCCGCGCACGACAGCACCGAATCCAGCAGCGCCTGTTCGGCCGGGCCGATCCGTTGCAGGTAATCCGCCATTGGCGGCGGCAGCCGCGACGGCCGGCCGCTGCGCAGATTGACGAAAGCCTGCTGCATCGAGGTGGCGCGGAAACGCGCTTCCTCGTCGCTGTCGGCGGCGAATACGTTGAAGCCGAGCATCACGTAGGGCTTTTGCAGCTGTGCCGACGGCCGGAAGCTGGAACGGTACAGTGCGATCGCCTGCATCATCTGCGCCGGCGCGAAATGCGAGGCGAACGCATACGGCAAACCGAGCGCGGCGGCCAGCTGCGCGCCGAACAGGCTGGAGCCGAGTATCCAGACCGGCACGTCGAGGCCGGCGCCCGGCACCGCGCGCACCGGCTGGCGGCCGGAGTCGGCGAAATATTCCATCAGTTCCACCACGTCGCTCGGGAATTCGTCGGCGTCCGACATCAGGTTGCGGCGCAAGGCGCGCGCGGTCAGCTGGTCGGAGCCGGGCGCGCGCCCGAGGCCGAGATCGATACGGCCCGGATACAGCGCGGCCAGCGTGCCGAACTGTTCGGCGATCACCAGCGGCGAATGGTTGGGCAGCATGATGCCGCCGGCGCCGACCCGGATCGTCTTGGTGCCGCCGGCGACGTGGCCGATCAGCACCGAGGTGGCGGCGCTGGCGATGCCGGGCATGCCGTGATGCTCGGCCAGCCAGAAGCGTTGATAACCCCAGGTTTCGCCGTGTTGGGCCAGGTCCAGGGTGTTGCGGAACGATTGTGCGACATCGCTGCCTTCGGCGATCGGCGACAGGTCGAGTATGGAAAAAGGAATCATGTTGGGCATATCCGGTTAAAACAAAAAAATACAGGTTGGCGGCAGAGCGCCGCTTCGCCATTCCGCCGTGGGCCGGAATGACGGCAACATTTGTGCAGCTTGCCTCAAGGTTGGGCAGGCGCCGGCTTCAGCGCCTTGCGCTCGATCGACGACGACAGGATCAGCGAACTGGAGGTGACGCCGCAGCGCGTCAGCGCGGTGATCACGCGCTCCAGATCGCCGACCGACACCGCCACCACCTTGACCACGCCGCAGTCGTCGCCGGTGATCGAGTGGCATTCGACGATTTCCGGCAACTGCGCCGCCACCAGTTCCAGCGGCGTTTCATGGATGCGCTTGGCGACCCGGATGAAGGCGGTGATCGGATAGCCGAGCGCGGCCGGATCGACACGCGCATGGTAGCCGGTGATGACGCCGGCCGCTTCCATGCGGCGCACCCGCTCGGTCACCGCCGGCTGGCTCATGTGGATGCGCCGGCCGATTTCGGAGAGCGTGGTGCGGGCGTCGGCCTGCAGGATGTCGAGAATCTTGCCGTCCATCGCATCCAGTTCGAGCTTCATCGAAAACTCCACATATTTCATTCAAAGACAAGGGAAAATCCCATTATCACCTTGAACCTTCCATATCAAAAAGGCGGTTTGAAGATTACACTGCATTCCTGTCAAATGCGGAAGAAAACCACTCGGGAATCCTGTGGTTTTCATATACTCCCCATCATGCCCTTCTGTACCGGGCATGTGGATTGCGTTTTTACAACATACTCCCCTGTTTTTGAAATTCCCCGGTGCCTCTGGGCGCCATCCTGGATTGCCGACCGCCATGCGTCACCTGCCCCGCTTCGTCCTGCTCGCCCTGCTGACCGTCTACCTGGTCTGGGGCTCGACCTATTTCGCCATCCGCATCGGACTGGAATCGTTTCCGCCGCTGCTGATGATCGGGCTGCGCTTTCTGGTCGCCGGCATCCTGCTGTTCGGCGTGATGAAATGGCGCGGCGCGCCGGTGCCGACGCCGGTGCAATGGCGCGACGGCGGCATCGTCGGCATGCTGCTGCTGGGCGGCGGCACCGGCTTCGTGGCGATCGCCGAACAGACCGTGGCGTCCGGACTGACGGCGGTGTTCATCGCCATCACGCCGCTGCTGTTCGCCTTGTGGTCGGGCTGCTTCGGCCATTGGCCGACGCGCCGTGAATGGATCGGCATCGGCGTCGGTTTCGCTGGCGTGCTGCTGCTGGCCAGCGGCGCCGGCCTGTCCGGTTCGCCGCTGGGCGCGCTGGCGCTGCTGGCCGCCGTCACCTGCTGGTCGTTCGGTTCGGTGCTGTCGCAACGCAAACTGAAGATGGCGCCCGGCCCGATGGGCTTCGCCAGCGAAATGATCGCCGGCGGCCTGCTGCTGGTGGTGGTCGGCCTGCTGCGGGGCGAAACGCTGAACGCGGCGATGCTGGCCGGCGCCAGCTGGCGGGCGTGGCTGGCGTGGAGCTATCTGGTAACGATCGGCTCGCTGGTCGGCTTTTCCGCCTACATGTACACGCTGGCGCGGGTGTCGCCAGCGCTGGCTTCCAGCTATGCCTACGTCAACCCGGTGATCGCGGTGGCGCTCGGCGTACTGTTCGGCGACGAAATCGTCAGCACCCGCGAAATGCTGGCGATGGTGGTGATCCTGGCCAGCGTGATGCTGCTGACACTGATGCCGCGCAAGGCGGTGGCTGCCTGAAAACGTCGGCGGATTCCCGGCATTCCGGCACGCCCGATGCCGATTTGGTGTATACATGACTCCCTTCGGCAGCCGGTGCATCGTCGGCTGCCGATCCTGCTCCCCAGTCCAGCCTGATTTTCATGCGCCATTCCGGCGAAAGCCGGAACCCGGCAAGACCGTCTACCGCATCGCGGTGGTTGCCGGCTTTCTCCAGCGTGACGCGGCAATCGGGAGGACCGGGTGGACGATCCACTTTCATTTCAAGGAGTCCATCTCATGCTCGCCTCTTTCGGTTACGGCGCTTCCGCCGCCGACCAGCCGCTCGGTCCACTGCGTTTCGAACGCCGCGATCTTGGTCCACGCGACATCCGCATCGACATTCTCTACTGCGGCGTCTGCCATTCCGATCTGCACGCCGCCCGCAACGAATGGGGCGGCAGCACCTACCCGCTGGTGCCCGGACATGAAATCATCGGCCGCATCAGCGCGATCGGCGCCGAAGTCACCAAACTCAAGGTCGGCGACCTCGCCGGCGTCGGCTGCATGGTCGATTCCTGCCAGCACTGCGCCAGCTGCGCCGAAGGTCTGGAGCAATACTGCGAAAACGGCTTCACCGGCACCTACAACGGCGTCGAGAAACAATCCGGCAACACCACCTACGGCGGTTATTCCGACAACATCGTCGTCGATGAACGGTTCACGCTGCGCATCCCGGACGGCATGGACCCGGCCGCCGCCGCGCCGCTGCTGTGCGCCGGCATCACCACCTATTCGCCGCTGCGCCGCTGGAAGGTCGGACCGGGCCAGAAGGTCGGCATCGTCGGCCTCGGCGGCCTCGGTCACATGGGCATCAAGCTGGCGCATGCGATGGGCGCGCGCGTGGTGCTGTTCACCACCTCGCCGGACAAGAAGGAAGACGCGCTGCGCCTGGGCGCCGATGAAGTGGTGATCTCGAAGGACCGCGAGCAGATGGCGGCGCAGCAGAACAGCTTCGACTTCATCCTGAACACCGTGGCGGCGCCGCACAGCCTGGATCACTTCCTGGCGCTGCTGAAGCGCGACGGCACCATGACGCTGGTCGGCGCGCCGGCCACGCCGCATCCGTCGCCGCGCGTCTTCAGCCTGATCTACAAGCGCCGCAATCTGGCCGGCTCGCTGATCGGCGGCATTCCGGAAACCCAGGAAATGCTCGACTTCTGCGCCAAGCACGGCATCGCTTCGGACATCGAGCTGATCCCGATCCAGAAGATCAACGAAGCCTATGAGCGGATGCTGAAAAGCGACGTCAAATACCGCTTCGTGATCGACATGGCATCGCTGAAGGCGGCATAAGCGCCCGAACGGACGGCAGCCATTCCGCGAAGAGATGGCTGCCGTCCACGCATGACGATGCGCCTCGCGGCCGTAACCACAGGCAAGGCCGCACGGGGCGCATGAAACAAAAAAGGCCGCACCAGGCGGCCTCAGCGGGATCGGGCAACCCTGCATGGGCCGCCGTTACGAAATGGCCTTAAATAGCCTTGGGCAAACTCAAACTACCGACAGCTCCAGATGCCTGCCTAGCGCCTTGAGCGCCTTGTCGATCGTATCGATCTTGGTGGCATGCCGCAGATCCACGATCCGATTGACGTCCTGCGGCCGCATTTCGAGGCGGCGGGCCAGATCAGCCGGCCTTACCCGCTGCTGCAACATTTCATTGAGCAACAGGACTTTGACGACAGCACTGGCCGGCAACTCGATCAGGCGCTCCCCCTTCTTCGCCTTGGACGGCATGGGAACCAACCGCTTATCTTCAACATAAAAATCCATTGCACTCAAGAGCACGTCGGCGGCCATCTCCAATGCTTCGGCTTCGTCATCGCCTTGCGTAATCGCTTCGGGAATATCCCGGAAGGTGACGACGAAGCCGCCATCCGGATCAGGGGTAAATTTTGCCGGGTATTTCATGCGATGTCCTTTCAGGTTGCGAGTGGCGGTCGCGGTGGTGACGCCCCCAAAGAGCCTGTCTCACTTCAGGTCAAGTTGTTTTTTTACACCTTCGACAAGACCTGTTTTAAGTTCCTTGGCGGGATGTCTCGGCAGGTGGCTCTGTTTGCCGTTCAGGTAGACTTTCAAGTGATTGGTTCCATCCTTGAATGTCGCCCCTTGCTGCCTGAGCCACTTCACGAATTCACTTTGCTTCACCGCACCTCCTTGTCCTCCCAGGCGAAGCCATTATAAACAAAAATGATTATATTTAAAAATGGCTTGTAAGCATTTTTGTCTAATGATTGCAGCCATCAAAACAACCCCGACGACCCGCTTGATCGGTCCTGGCTGAAGACCACCAGTTCGCTACGATCGACCGCGCGGGCGCCGCCGCTGACCGGCATCGTTGAGGTCGTGGATTTTTTCGTTATCGCGGTACTGGTCAATGCGGCTGCCCCGGCCGCGGGCGCGCAGGAAATCACGCCGGGCGAGGTACGCCAGCTGGTGCGCGTGCTGTTCGACACCTTGAGCACCAGCATCGACGATGGCGAGCTGAAAACGATAAAGGCCGCATTGAGCGGCCTTATCGAGAAGATCGAGCTTGATCCTGTATCAGAGAAATGCGTGATTCATTGCCGAATCAGCGCCCCCGATACAGGGGTTAAACTGGCGTCCCCAAGGGGATTCGAACCCCTGTACTCACCGTGAAAGGGTGATGTCCTAGGCCTCTAGACGATGGGGACAGATGCTGTCCATACTTCCGACCTATACTGCTTTTTCTGTCGCGTGGTGGAGGTAAGCGGGATCGAACCGCTGACCTCTTGCATGCCATGCAAGCGCTCTCCCAGCTGAGCTATACCCCCTTGCGAAGAAACGAGATTATAGCAAAGCTTTTTCCTCAATGTAAATCGTCTTTTGCGTCATTTCGCTATCAACCGAGAGTTTTTTTCAGGCGCGCCAGCACCACCTCGCGGTCGAACAGTGCGACCACCGCATCGATCGATGGCGTATGCAACTGGCCGGTGATCAACAGGCGCAGCGGCATCGCCAGTTGCGGCATCTTCAGCTTGTGCGCGGCCAGCACTTCCTTCAGCATCGCGCCCAATGCGGCACGGCTCCATTCGACCGTGCAGCAGCGTTCGGCATAGTCGATCAACGCCGGACGCACCGCGTCGGTCACATGCTGCGCCAGCAGTTCCGGCTGCGGCGCCGGTTCGCGGTAGAACAGCATCGCCGCCGTGCCCAGCTCCACCGTGGTGTTGACGCGCTCCTTCAGCAGTGCCAGCACCGTCGGCAGTTCGGGGGCGCCGTCGAATTGCGCGCCGTCGCGCTCCATCTGCGGCCGCACCAATTGAGCCAGGCGCTGGTCGTCGGCCTGCTTCAGGTAGTGGTTGTTCAGCCAGGCCAGTTTTTCCGGATTGAATTGCGCCGGCGACTTCGACAGGTGATGCAGATCGAACCAGGCGCAGAATTCCTGCATCGAAAAAATCTCGTCGTCGCCGTGGCTCCAGCCGAGCCGCGCCAGATAGTTCAGCATCGCCTCCGGCAGGAAGCCCTGTGCCGGATATTCCATCACGCTGACCGCGCCATGCCGCTTCGACAGTTTTTCACCATCGGCGCCAAGGATCATCGGCACATGCCCATACAATGGCACTTCGCCCCCCAGCGCGCGCAGGATGTTGATCTGGCGCGGCGTGTTGTTGACGTGGTCATCGCCACGGATGACATGGGTGATGCGCATGTCCCAGTCGTCGACGACGACGCAGAAATTGTAGGTCGGCGTGCCGTCCGGGCGGGCAATCACCAGATCGTCCATCTCGCGGTTGGCGATCGTGATCGGTCCCTTGACCAGATCATTCCAGCTGACTTCGCCCTCCAGCGGATTGCGAAAGCGCACCACCGGCTGGCGCCCTTCCGGGACCGGCGGCAGCGTCTTGCCCGGCTCCGGCCGCCAAGTGCCATCGTAGCGCGGCTTTTCACCAGCGGCGCGCTGGCGTTCACGCATCTGCTCGACTTCTTCCGGCGTGCAATAGCAATGATAGGCAGTGCCGGCCTGCAGCATCTGCGCGATCACTTCACGGTAGCGGTCCATCCGCTGCATCTGGTAGAACGGCCCCTCGTCATGCTGCAGGCCGAGCCACTGCATACCATCCAGGATGGCCTGCACCGCGGCCGGGGTCGAGCGCTCCAGATCGGTATCCTCGATGCGCAGGATGAAGGTGCCGCCGAAATGGCGCGCAAAAGCCCAGGCGAACAACGCGGTGCGGGCGCCGCCCAGGTGCAGATAACCGGTGGGGCTGGGAGCGAAACGGGTACGAACGGTCATGGCAAACAAAAACGGCCTTGGGTCGCCAAAGCCGCTAACGGAAAAATCCCTATTCTACCCGCTCGCCCGAGCGGAGACATGCAGGCCGGACTCGCCCTCAGGCCACTTTCAGCGGCGCGCTCGCCAGCGCCGGATCGAGCCGCAGACGCTCGCGGCCGGACAGCAGCAGGAAATGCTTGCCGGTACAGCGCGCCAGCAGCGACATGCCGAGCCGCTCGGCCACTATGTGGCCCATCTGTGTGGTGCCGGAACGCGACAACAGAAACGGAATGCCCATCTGCGCGCCCTTGATCACCATTTCGGAAGTCAGGCGGCCGGTCGTATAGAACACCTTGTCGGCGCCATCGACATCATCCAGCCACATCTTGCCGGCAATCGCATCGACCGCGTTGTGGCGGCCGACGTCCTCGACGAAATACAGCAGCTCGCCGGTGGCGGAAAACAGCGCACAGCCGTGGACCGATCCGGCCTGCTTGTAAATCGAATGCTGGGTGCGGATGGTATCGACGATCCGGTACACCACCGCCTGCTCCAGCCGTGCGTCGGCTGGCAGGCTGATCGCCTCGACCTCGTCCATCAGGCCGCCGAATACCGAACCCTGGCCGCAGCCGGTGGTCACCACCCGCTTGGAAGTACGCGCCTCGATGTCGGCAATGCCGTTACGGGTGGTCACCGCCACCGCCTGCACCTCCCAATCGACCTGCACCGACAATATCTCGTCGAGCGCGCGCACCAGCCGCTGGTTGCGCAGATAGCCGAGCGTCAGCGCCTCCGGCGCGGCGCCCAGCGTCATCAGCGTGACCAGTTCGCGCTTGTCGACGTAGACGGTCAGCGGCCGCTCGGCTGGAATGAAAATTCGGGAAACGCGGCCGCGCTCGTCGAGCGCTTCGATCTCGCGCGTCAGCGGGGCGCTGGCATTGGACAGGAGTGGGTGATACGGCATCTGGCTGGCGCCGCCTCAGGCGGGAATCATGGGCATCAGACGGATTCTATTCATCCTTTGGCCGGCATGGGTGGCGGCTTCAGTTCCCCTGCGCCCTGCTCGCTGCGCACGCGCGGAATTTTGCCGCTCTGGATGTCGTCATACCAGAGGCCATGGTGCTCCTTCGCCCACTCGTCATCGACGTAGCCTTCCGCCATCGCGGCATAGGCCCCTTCCAGCGCCAATGTGCCCATATAGATGTGGCCGAGGCCGATGCAGATGAACAGGATCGCGCTGGCGACATGCACGACGTTGGCGATCTGCATGGTGCCGCGCGTGTAGTCGATGCCTGGAACCAGTATGTTCAGCACGAAGCCGGAACTGCTGACGAACAGGCCGAGCAGCACCACGCCGCCCCAGAACCAGAGTTTTTCGCCGGCATTGAAACGGCCAGCCTTGACGTCTTTGCCGCCGAACAGACCACCCAAGTGCACCAGCCATTTCCAGTCGTTCCTTTGCGGAAAATTATCGCGCAGGAAGATCAGGAATACCGCGATCAGCGCGGCCGTGAACAACGGCCCGACAAAATTGTGGACGGTCTTGCAGACATACGAAAACCAGCCGAACAGCGTGGCACCGAACAGCGGCAGGAGCACGTAGCGGCCGAACAGCATCGTCAGGCCGGTCAGTCCGAGTACGACGAAGCTGATCGCGGCGCTCCAGTGCGCCATCCGTTCGACCGGGGTGAAGCGCTCGATCCGCCGCCCGCTTTTGTCGCCTTTCAGTTTTCTGGTACCGAATGCCAGATAGACGATCACGATCGCCAGCAGCGCCGCGCCCAGCAGCCAGCCGCCGATCTGCGTCAACGGACCATTGCGGTAATTGCGCCAGGCTTCGCCAGCCGTCGTTGCGCGCGCCTGACCGGGGAAACGCGCCTTCGGCTGGATCAGCACACCCGCCTCGCGCGCCGGCAGACTGGAATAGTTTTCGCGGCCTTCCTTGATGATGCGATAGGTCGGCGCCAGGTTGCCGGGCTGGTCGCGAGTCCGTTCGGCCTGATCCTGCTTCAGGATGTCCACCGACTCCACGTTCGGCACCAGTGGAGTGGTGATGGTCGGATTGGTGCTGGCGGCATCCGGATTGTCGGCGGCCACCACGGCGCTTCCCGCTGTGGCCGTCATCAATACCAGGGCCGAAATCAGGCTGGCGGCAAATCTGTTCATGATGCTCTCCTGCGCCCGGCGGTCACTGGATTTTCAGGTATTCATTTTGTGTCTGTGCCCGCTGACGCAACTGCTGCTCCCAACGCGCCCTGTCACCCGGCTGCCAGCCCGGCGCGACGTAGGCATTCTGCGCGCCCTGCCACGCCTTGCCATCGACCTTGGCACTGCTGGCAGCCAGCGACTGGTCCGGTTCGCTGCAGGCGGCAAGCCCCAACGCCAGTGCCACGAGGAAAATCGTGCGGTTCATGACTTGCCTCCTTCCGGCGCCTTGGCGTTCGGGTCGTGCGACTTGCCATAGGCGGTGCCCCAGCCCCAGACTTCGCTGCCCTTGCCGCGCTGGACCACCCGGTTGCGCAGAATATCGGCGATGACGTCGCCATCGCCGCCGAGCAATGCCTTGGTCGAACACATTTCGGCACAAGCCGGCAGCTTGCCTTCCGACAGCCGGTTGCGGCCGTATTTTTCAAACTCCGCTTGCGAGCCGTCGGCTTCCGGTCCGCCGGCGCAAAAGGTGCACTTGTCCATCTTGCCGCGCAGGCCGAAGGTGCCGTTGGATGGAAACTGCGGCGCGCCGAACGGACAGGCATACGAGCAATAGCCGCAGCCGATGCAGACATCCTTGTCATGCAGCACCAGGCCGTCATCGGTATGGTAAAAGCAGTCCACCGGACAGACCGCCATGCACGGTGCATCCGAACAATGCATGCAGGCGACCGAAATGGATTTTTCCTGACCGATCACACCATCGTTGATGGTGACCACGCGGCGCCGGTTGACGCCCCACGGCACTTCGTTCTCGTTCTTGCATGCGGTCACGCAGCTGTTGCACTCAATGCAGCGCTCCGCGTCGCAAATGAATTTCATCCGTGCCATGTGCCTGTCTCCTTGCCGGTTCGCCCGCCATCCAATACCGTCCGCGCTTTCCTGCGTTTACCGCCTCAAGCCTCGGCTCTGGCGATGTTGCAGATCGTGGTCTTGGTTTCCTGCATCATCGTCACCGAATCGTAGCCATAGGTGGTCGCGGTATTGACCGCATCGCCGCGTACCACCGGATGCGCGCCTTCCGGGTAATACTCGAGCAGGTCGCGGCCCTGCCACCAGCCGGAGAAATGGAAGGGAATGAAGGCGGTATCCGGTCCAACGCGCGGCGTCACCAGTGCCCGCACCTTGATGCGGGCACCGGTCGGCGTCATCACGATCACGTACTCGCCGTTGTGGATGCCGCGTTCGGCCGCGGCCTTGGGATTGATCTCGACGAAATTGCTTTGCTGCAGTTCCGCCAGCCATGGATTGGAGCGGGTTTCCTCACCACCGCCCTCGTATTCGACCAACCGCCCGGAAGTCAGGATGATCGGGAATTTTTCGTACAGTTTCTCCTCGACGTTTTTCTGCTGCAGCGTCTTGTACAGGGTTGGCAGCCGCCAGAACGCCTTCTTGTCATCGTGCGTCGGATACTTGGCGACCAGATCGGGGCGCGTGCCGTAGATCGGCTCGCGGTGCAGCGGCACCGGGTCCGGGAAATTCCACACCAGCGCACGCGCCTTGGCGTTGCCGAATGGATGCACGCCATGCACCTTCAGGCACACCCGCTGGATACCACCGGAAAGATCGGTCTTCCAGTTCTTCCCTTCGGCGGCCTGCTTTTCCACTTCGGTCAAATCGTCCCACCAACCCAGCTTTTTCAGCAGCACGTGGTCGAATTCCGGATAGCCGGTCTGGATGTCGGAACCGAGCGAACAGGAACCGTCTTCCGCCAGCAAATTGACGCCATCGCGCTCGACGCCGAAATTGGCGCGGAAATTGCCGCCGCCATCCATCACATGCTTGCTGGTGTCGTACAGGTTCGGAGAACCCGGATGCTTGAGTTCCGGCGTGCCGTAGCAGGGCCACGGCAGGCCGAAATAATCGCCGGTCAGGTCATAGCCGGTCTCGGCATCCTTGCCGCCCTTGCATCTGAGCGTCTTGACATCGAATTTCTCCATGTTGCGCATGTGCGCCTTCAGCCGCTCAGGCGACTGGCCGGTATAGCCGATGGCCCAGGAGCCGCGATTGATTTCACGCAGCATGTCTTCCGGTTCCGGCTCCAACATGCCACCCTTTCCTGGCACCAGCTTGATCTTCGCGACCAGCTCCTTGCCGAAACCGAGCTTTTCCGCCAGCTGGTACATGATCATGTGATCGGTGCGCGATTCGAACAGCGGCTCGATGACTTTCTCACGCCATTGCAGCGAGCGGTTCGACGCCGTCACGGAACCGGAAGTCTCGAACTGGGTGGCGGCCGGCAACAGATAGGCAGCGCGGTTCGGATTCAGCTCCTGCCCTTCGACGGTCATTGCCGTCATCGCCGCGGTGGCCGACGGATAGGGATCGATGACCACCACCAGATCGACCTTGTCCAGCGCCTTCTTCATGTCCAGTCCGCGCGTCTGCGAGTTCGGCGCATGACCCCAGAAAACGATTGCGCGGACATTGTTGTCCTGGTCGATCAGATCATTCTTTTCCAATACCGCATCGACCCAGCGCGACACCGTTGTGCCGGATTTTTCCATCATCGCCTGCGACGGATATTGCCGCTTGACCCATTCGTAATCGACGCCCCAGACCGCACACCAGTGTTTCCAGGATCCAGTCGCCAGACCATAGTAGGCGGGCAGCGAGTCCGGATTCGGACCGACATCGGTGGCACCCTGCACGTTGTCATGACCACGGAAGATGTTGGCGCCGCCGCCGGACACGCCGACGTTGCCGAGCGCCAGTTGCACGATGCAGGAGGCGCGCACCATGGCGTTGCCGATGCTGTGCTGGGTTTGCCCCATGCACCAGACCAGCGTGGACGGCCGATTCATGGCCATCGTCTCGGCGGCGCGGAACATCTCGGCCTCCGGCACGCCGCAGGCTTCCTCGACCTTTTCCGGCGTCCAGGTCATCACTTCCTCGCGCACATTGTCCATGCCGTAGACGCGATCGTGAATGTATTTCTTGTCCTCCCAGCCGTTCTTGAAGATGTGGTACAGCAACCCGTACAGGAACGGCACGTCGGTGCCGGAGCGGATGCGGATGTACTGGTCGGCCTTGGCGGCGGTGCGGGTGAAGCGCGGATCGACCACGATCATCCTGGTGCCGGTTTCCTTCGCGTGCAGCATGTGCAGCATCGACACCGGATGCGCTTCCGCCGCGTTGGAACCGATATACAACGCTGCCTTGGCATTCTGCATGTCGTTGTAGCTATTGGTCATCGCCCCGTAACCCCAGGTATTGGCGACGCCGGCGACCGTGGTCGAATGGCAGATGCGCGCCTGGTGGTCGCAGTTGTTGGTGCCGAAAAAGGACACAAACTTGCGCAATAGCGCCGACTGCTCGTTGTTGTGCTTCGACGAACCGACCCAGAACACCGAATCCGGTCCGGTCGCCTTCCTGATTTCCAGCAGCCTGGCCGAAATCTCGGACAAGGCGGTGTCCCAGCTGATGCGCTGATACTTGCCATTGACCAGTTTCATCGGATACTTCAAGCGGTATTCGCCATGACCATGTTCGCGCAGCGCAGCGCCCTTGGCGCAGTGAGCGCCGAGATTGATCGGCGAGTCGAACACCGGATCCTGCCGCACCCATACGCCATTTTCGACCACCGCATCGACCGCACAGCCGACCGAGCAGTGACTGCACACGGTGCGCCGGATTTCGATCTTCCTGGCCGGCTTGCCGCTGTCCCCGGCGGCGCCAGCCGGTTCGATCCAGCCGAGGCCGGAAGCGGCGATGCCGGCGCCGACACCGATGCCGGAACGCTTCAGAAAGCCCCGCCGGTCCATGGTCGGCAGCGCACGCGACAGCGTGGCGGACAAGCTGGATGACAAGCCGGACGAACGATGCGGAGGCGAAGCCGGGCCGTCCTGGCCCTTGCGAGTCAACAGCATGGTGTCACCTCATCGGCTAGATGGTGGTGGTGCGGTAATACTTCTTGACGTGATCGGACAGACGATAGCCGCTGCCCTTGGCATCGTCGGACGTGTCTGGAGGGGAATTCGCGGTCCTGGAGGAAAGCTTTACGGCGACGCCAGCCGCGGCGGCTAGGCCAAGGCCGGCAAAAAAACTGCGGCGGGGGATTTTCTTTTGCTCTGTCATGCTTGTCTCCTGTGGAGTGACAGCAAAATCAAACCGTTGGACGGCAAGTCCGGCTTCAGTATCGTCCCGCGTTCGCGGAATTGCAAGCTTGCCAGCTTGTACCAGCGCAAACCCTTCCCCTGCGGCATTGCAGCAAAAAATCTTTAGCCAAACAGATCGAAGGCCTGCATTTCGACATCGAAAAATTCACGTGCCAACTGCCCAGCGCTGGCATAGAAACGCGCCTGCGGATGCGCTTCCAGTGCGGCGCAAAACGTCCCCACCCACGGCTGCAGATGAGTGCCGAAAAACCGCTTCTGGCTCGCCAGACTGCCGGCGATCGCATCGTCGGACAGAATCAAATGGCGCATCACCTCGCACAGCGCGGCAAGGTGATCCTCGGTTTCCGCCACCGTTGCCGGTCGCCGCAAGCCGAGCGCGGCAAGATCGTCACGCAGGGCCACCAGCGGTTTTTCCATCAGGAAGCCGGACAGGTAGTAGGAGCCGTACAGCATCACTTCCGGCTTGCCGACGCCGATGAACAACCGTTCGTATTCGTCACGTACGGCCACCACATCAGCACTCCGAGCCGCCTCCACCAGAGCAGCCCATGCAGCGGCAAGCGTGCCGTCTCCGTTCCGGCCGGCTGCGGCAATCCGCTGCAATAGCTGTGGCGACGGCGGCGCGCCGAACAGGTTGGCCAGCAAACCATAGAAGTCGGCGCGCGCGGCTTCCTCATCCCGTCCCGGCGCCTCGAAAACCAGTGTCTGCACATCCGCCATGCTTGCCTTTCGCCGCGCTTCAATGCGGGCGTTTCAAATCCATGATCGAGACTTCGCCCTTGTTTTCCATCATGTCGACCACGCGGCAATCGGCGCACATCCGGATGCGGTCGAGATTGCCCGCGAACGCGCCATGCATTGCCAGTCTGGCGGTCATGTTGTTGATCATCTGCAAGGTGCCGAACGGCCTGGCGCAGCGGATGCAATGGAAGGGCTGCGCCTCGTTGAGCACACGCGGCTTTCCGGCTTCCCCGTTCAGCAACAGGCGCGGGCGCAGCGTGATCGCCCGCTCCGGGCAGGTCTTTTCACACAGGCCGCACTGGACGCAGTTTTTCTCGACGAAACGCAACTGCGGCGCATCGGTGCTGTCCATCAATGCCGATTCCGGGCAAGCGCCGACGCAGGCCATGCACAGCGTGCAGGCATCGGTATTCAGTTCGACGGTGCCGAATGGCGCCGCGGCCGGCAGCGGAATTTCAGCTGGCGCCGCCGCTGCCTGAGCGGTCAGGTGTGCGATCGCGAAATCCAGCGTGCCGCGCTTGTCGGCACTGACGTGGAAGGTGGCGCGCGCATCCGGCACCTCGGCCGGGATCAGCGCGTGCAGCGCCAGCTCCAGTTGCGCGGCATCGCTGGCGTGGATCAATTCGAGGTGGCGGCCCGGGTAGCCGAGGCCGGACAGAATTGCCTGCGCGACTTCCATCTGCCGCCGCAACGCATCGAGGTACTGTGGCGCTTCCACGCCAGTTACCAGCACCGCGACGTTGGCGGCGCCGTAGGCCAGCGCCGCCAGCCACAGATCGAGGCCGACCGAGGCGGTATGGTGCAGGTCGAGCGGCAGCACCCGCGCCGGCACGCCACGCCCACCGGCCATCGCCAACCGTCCGAGCTGCTCGATCAGGTTGGCGCCCTGCTGCTGGTCGTGCAGCAGCAGCACCGCCTGGCGCCCGCCGGCGCGCTCATGGACGTTCAGCAGGGTTTTGATGCGCATGCCCATGTCGGCCGGGCGCGGATACGCATATTCGATCGCGCCGGACGGGCAGACTGTGGTGCAGGCACCGCAGCCGGCGCACAGGTTCGGCTCGATGCGGACGTGATTGCCGTCATCGCGTATCGCTTCTGCCGAACAGACCTCGATGCAGGCATTGCAGCCGGTCTTTTCATTACGGCCATGAGCGCACAGCTTTTCCTTGTAGCGGAAAAAGCGCGGCTTCTCGAACTCGCCAATCAGTTGCGTCAGCCGCAACGCATCGCCGGCCTGCCGCGCCGCATCCAGGCCCGGCGCGAAATATCCCTGCGGCAGCTGGTGCATGCGCAATAGCGGTGTCGGCGACAGGTCGAACACCAGGTCGTAGCTGCCGCCACGCGCGGTTTCGCTGCGGGAAAAATCGATCGCACCGATCGCACCGCAGGCGGTGACGCAGGCGCGATGGTCGCGGCATTTGTCGAGATCGATCTGATAGTTCAAATCGATCGCCCCCTCCGGGCAGGCGGACAGACAAGCCATGCAACGGGTACAGGCTTCCAGATCGACAGGATTGTGCTGCTGCCAGCGCGCCTCGAACGCGCCGAGCCAGCCGGTCACGGTGACGCGCTGCCCCGAATACAGCGGAAACGCATGCTCGCCGAGCCATTCGCCATCGCCGCTGGAAGTCAGCAGCACGCTGACATCGAGTTGTTCGCGCAACCGCGCCGCCCACGGCAATGCCTGCCCGGCGGCACCGATGATCAGCGTGCGGCCGCCAGAGCGATAGCCAACCACCGGCACCGGCTCCGGATCGGGCAGCGCGGCGGCCGCCAGCAATGCCGCCATCTTCGGCAGCGCCTGCTTTGCCTGCTCACTCCAACCGCCGGTTTCGCGCAGATTGACGAAGCGCAACGGCGCCACCGATTTACGCTGACTCGCCAGTTCCGCGAACAGCGCCCGCTCCTGAGTACAGGCGACCACCACCTCGTCAATGCCATCGACCGCCTGCAGAAACTCGCCGACCTCGCGCCGGCACAACTGACTGGCGACCTCCAGCGGCCCGCTGCCAAGGACCGCGCCGAGTCTGGCGCCGGCTGCCGCATCCAATGACATCGTGCGATTGCAGCTGCACAGTTTGAAGCGGGTAGTCATTTCTCTGCCTGAGCGGAATGATCGACGGCCGGCTCGGCCGAATTTTCGATGATCGCCGGTGCGCTATCGTCGCTGGCCGGTGGCGCTGGTTCGGCATCGGCCAGCGCCAGCACGGATTCCACCTGCTCACGCAGCTTCATCAACGGCTTTTCGAATTGCGCCAGCGGATCCAGCAGCGCCTTCGCGTGATGCAACTGGCTCAGCATCGCCGGCGGGATCGACTCGGAAACACTGTAGTCGCCGACATACACGTCAAGGCCGTCCATCACGTTGAAATGCGGATCGGCAAACAACTTCTTCAGCGCGGCGCGCTTGACCTCCTCGTCGACGCCGGCGGCGATGAAGCGGGCATAGTCGGAATCGATACCGAGCTGCTGCACATCCTCCATGCCGGGCGGCGGCAGTTCGACGGCAACCGGCGCCTCGATTTCTTGCGCTTGCCCGCGCTGGCGGGGCCGGCTCCAGCGGCGGAAAAAATCCTCAGCCGCCATGGATTTCTCCCTCGGCGCGCGCCATTTTTTCGACTTCGGCACCGCCTTCGAAAGACGGTTTGCGGCGTTTTTTCTTCGGTTCCGGGTGGTAATGGAGGGCAACGAACTGGCGCAGCCAGCCGATCACCGGCGCTGATGCCGGCACGGTATCGACCTGTTCGCCGCCATCCATCAGCCGCGCCGCTTCGTTGTAGGACAGCGTCAGCGTCTTCGGCACCGCGATTTCGGCATCGCCGATCTGTTCCAGGCGCCACATGACGAACCAGCACGGCGCCGGCGCGCTGATATTGAGGAAATAACCTTCGGCTTCGTCGGCGAACAGCTCGACCTCGAAACCGGGAAACAGCCAGCGCGTGTCGTCGGCGGCGTCACGCAGGCAGTGCGGTCCCTGCCCGGCCGGCAAGGCGGCGTCGAACACCTGCAGCGGCCGCCATTGCCAGGGGCGCCAGCGGTTGTCCAGCGGAATGCGTTGCATGACGACGTCCATTGCGAATCGTCCTCCTTCGCCACCGGCTCACGGAGCGCAAGCCTCGCATCAGCGCATCATGGCACAGCCGTTCCGGCTTTGCACCTTTTGCACCCTTTTGCCCCCGTCACCGGCACCGCGTCAGGGCTGGCCGTGCAGCGCCGCCAATGCCTGGCCGCCGCCATAGCTGGCCTGCGCCGGCGCGCTGCCGCCGAGCGTGACCCGCACCGCGCAGTACTTGAACTCGGGAATCTTGCCGAACGGATCGAGTACCGGATTGGTCAGCTTGTTGATCGCCGCTTCGTAGTAGCAGAAGGCGACGAACACCGCGCCGCGCGGCGACGATTCGTCGGCGCGCGCATACAGGCTGACGGCGCCACGGCGCGAGGCGATCGTGACGACATCGCCCGGCTGGCCGCCCAGCGCCGCCAGATCGAGCGGATGAATCAGCGCCACCGGATCGGGTTCCAGCGCGTCCAGCACGGCGGCGCGGCGCGTCATGCTGCCGGTATGCCAGTGTTCCAGCTGGCGGCCGGTCAGCAGCACGGTCGGATAATCGGCGTCCGGCCGCTCGTCGGCCGGAATCACGTCGGCCGGTACGAAGCGCGCGCGCCCGCTGGCGGTCGGGAACGTGTCGGTAAATACGACCGGCTGGCCGGGATCGCCCTCGGCGGTGCAGGGATAGGTGACCGCATGCTCGCGCTGCAACCGTTCCCAGGTGATGCCGGCGATGCTGGGCATGGTCCGGCGCATTTCGTCGAACACTGCCGATACGTCGGCGTCATCCCACTCCAGTCCGAGCCGGCGCGCCATCTGCTGGATGATCCACAAATCCTGGCGGGCGTCGCCCGGCGGCTGCAACGCCTGCCGCCCCAGTTGCAGCGTGCGGTCGGTGTTGGTAAAGCTGCCGGTCTTTTCCGGGAAAGCCGAGGCCGGCAGGATCACGTCGGCCAGATAGGCGGTTTCGGTCAGGAAAATGTCCTGCACCACCAGATGGTCGAGCGCCGCCAGCGCCGCGCGTGCATGGTCGACGTCCGGATCGGACATGGCCGGGTTCTCGCCCATGATGTACATGCCGCGGATTTCGCCGCGCTGGATCGCGTGCATGATCTCGACCACGGTCAGGCCCGGCTGCGAATCGAGGGTGCCGGCCGGCAGCCGCCAGGCGGCTTCGAAGCGCGCCCGCACGTCGCGGTCGGACACCTTCTGGTAGTCCGGGTACATCATCGGAATCAGGCCGGCGTCGGAGGCGCCCTGCACGTTGTTCTGGCCGCGCAGCGGATGCAGGCCAGTGCCGGGACGGCCGATCTGGCCGGTCATCAGCGCCAGCGCGATCAGGCAGCGCGCATTGTCGGTACCGTGCACATGCTGCGACACGCCCATGCCCCACAGGATCATCGAGCCTTTCGAGGTGGCGTACAGCCGCGCGACGTAGCGGATGGTGTCGGCGTCGATGCCGCAGATCGGCGCCATCGCTTCCGGGCTGTAGCCGTCGACGTTCTTGCGCAGTTCGTCGTAGCCGATGGTGCGGCTGTCGATGAAGCCCTGATCGACCAGCCCTTCATGGACGATCACGTGCATCATCGCGTTCAGCAGCGCCACGTCGGTGTCGGCCTTGAACTGCAGGAAACGGTGGGCGATGCGCGCCATCTCGGAGCGGCGCGGATCGCAGACGACCAATTTGGTGCCGTTCTTCACCGCGTTCTTGATCCAGGTGGCGCCGACCGGATGGTTGACGGTCGGATTGGCGCCGATCACGATCACCACTTCCGCCTGCATCACGTCCATCACCGGGTTCGACACCGCGCCGGAGCCGATCCCTTCCAGCAGCGCCGCCACCGACGAGGCATGACACAACCGCGTGCAATGGTCGACGTTGTTGCTGCCGAAACCGACTCGCACCAACTTCTGGAACAGATAGGCTTCCTCGTTGCTGCCCTTGGCCGAACCGAAGCCGGCCAGCGCGCGGCTGCCGTAGTGATCGCGGATCTGCTTCAGCTTGCCGCCGGCGGCCTCCAGCGCCTCTTCCCAGCTGGCTTCGCGGAACACCTCCAGCACCCGTTCCGGGTCCATCGTGAAATCGCCGCGCTTGGGCGCGTCGGCGCGGCGGATCAGCGGCCTGGTCAGCCGCTGCGGGTGGTGCGCGTAGTCGAAACCGTAACGGCCCTTGACGCACAGCCGGCCGTGGTTGGCCGGGCCGTCGCGCCCTTCGACGTACAGGATGCGGTTGTCCTTGACGTGATAGGTCAGCTGGCAGCCGACGCCGCAGTACGGGCAGACCGATTCGACCTGCTGGTCCGGTAGCGCCAGGCCAGCCTCGCGCGCCGGCATCAACGCCCCGGTCGGACAGGCTTGCACGCATTCGCCGCAGGCGACGCAGGTGGAGGCGCCCATCGCATCGTCCATGTCGAACACGATCTTCGCCTCGGCGCCGCGTCCGGCCAGGCCGATCACGTCGTTCATCTGCTCGTCGCGGCAGGCACGCAGGCAGCGCGTGCACTGGATGCAGGCATCCAGATTGACCGCGATCGCCGGATGCGACAGGTCGGCCGGCGGCCGCGCAGCCGCTGCCGGCGCGGCGAAGCGCGGCTTGCCGAGCGCCAGCCGCTGCGCCCACTGGTCCAGCTCGTTGCGGCGCGTGTAGGCGGTTTCCGGCATGTCGGCCAGCAGCAGTTCCAGCACCATCTTCTGCGCCGCCCGCGCCCGCTCGCTGTCGCTGCTGACCTTCATGCCCGCGCGCGGAGCGCGGCAGCAGGACGGCGCCAGCGCGCGCTCGCCGTCGATCTCGACCATGCAGGCGCGGCAGTTGCCGGCCGGCTCCAGGCCGTCCTTGCAGCACAGGTGCGGAATCTCCACGCCTTCGCGGCGCGCCACCTGTAGCAGGGTTTCGCCGGCGCGCGCGCGCACCGCCTTGCCGTTCAGTTCGAAATCGACCGGTGGCGCCAGTGGCGCCGCTTCGTCGCGGGTCATTGCATGCATTCGCTGTTCCTCGGCCATCAGGCCAGTTCCTGCGGGAAGTATCGGATCACACAATCGACCGGGTTCGGCGCTGCCTGCCCGAGTCCGCAGATCGAGGCGTCGCGCATCACCGCCGACAGCTCGGCCAGCAGTCCGGTATCCCAGCGCGGCTGGCCGATCAGCTCCAGCACGCGCGCGGTGCCGCTGCGGCACGGCGTGCACTGGCCGCAGGATTCGTGACGGAAGAACGCCATCATGTTGCGCGCCGCCACCACCGCGCTGTCGCGGTCCGACAGCACGATCACCGCCGCCGAGCCGATGAAGCAGCCGTAGGGCTGCAACGTGTCGAAATCCAGCGGAATGTCGGCCAGCGAAGCCGGCAGGATGCCGCCGGAAGCGCCGCCCGGCAGATAGCCGTACAGCGCGTGGCCTTCCTGCATGCCGCCGCAGTATTCGTCGATCAGCTCGCGCGCGGTGATGCCGGCCGGCGCCAGCTTGACGCCCGGCTGCCGGACCCGGCCCGACACCGAGAACGACCGCAACCCCTTGCGCCCGTGGCGACCGTGGCCGGCGAACCAGCCGGCGCCCTGTTCGACGATTTCCCGCACCCGGTACAGCGTCTCGAAATTGTGTTCCAGCGTTGGCCGCCCGAACAGGCCGACCTGCGCCACGTAAGGCGGGCGCAGGCGCGGCATGCCGCGCTTGCCTTCGATCGATTCGATCATCGCCGACTCTTCGCCGCAGATGTAGGCACCGGCGCCGCGCCGCAGATGGATAGGCGGCAGGTCCGGCACCGGCGGCGCCGCCGCCAGCCGCGCCAGTTCGGCCTGCAGCAATGCGCGGCAGGCGTGGTATTCATCGCGCAGGTAGATGTAGATTTCGGCGATGCCGACCGCCCAGGCGGCCACCAGCATGCCTTCCAGGAAGCGGTGCGGGTCGCGCTCCAGATAGTGGCGATCCTTGAAGGTGCCGGGTTCGCCTTCGTCGATGTTGACCGCCATCAGGCGCGGCCCCGGCTCGGCGCCGACGATGCGCCACTTGCGGCCGGCCGGAAAACCGGCGCCGCCCAGCCCGCGCAGGCCGGAATCCTCCATCGTCGCCAGCAGCTGCTCGCGCGGCAGGCGGCCGCCGTGGCAATCCCGCAGCAAGCGGTAGCCGCCGTCGGCGCGGTAGGCGTCGTAACCGGTGTACGGTGCCGGCTCGGCGGCCACCGCGCCGACACGCACCGCCTCGACCACCAGCGCGGTATCGGCATGCGCCAGCGCATGCTGGCCAACCACCGCCACCGGCGCCTGTTCGCAGCGGCCGACGCAGGGCGCCGCCAGCACCCGCACTTCGCGCCCGAGCAGCGCCGGCAGCCGATCCAGCAGGTCGGCGGCGCCGGCCAGCTCGCACGACAGGCCGCTGCAGACGCGCACCGTCAGCGCCGGCGGCGCCGTCTCGCCTTCCTTGACGATGTCGAAGTGGTGGTAAAAGCTGGCGACCTCGTAGACCTCGGCCTGGGCCAGCCGCATTTCCTGCGCCAGCGCCGCCAGATGCGGCGCCGACAGGCAGCCGTAATGGTCCTGGATCCGGTGCAGATGCTCGATCAGCAGATCGCGCCGGCGCGCGGCGTCGCCGAGCAGCGCGCGCACGTCGTCCAGCGCCCCCGGCTCGACGCGCCGGCCCTTGGGCCGCTGGCGCTTGCGCTCACGCGAGGCCGGCGCCGGCACGATCGGGATCACGGTAGGTTTCATCTTTGCTCCGGGCAACGCGGCGCGGCCGTCAGCGGCGCGCCATCGTTTTCAAAATATGGGGGGTATGCGGTCAAAACGTCCGACTGGTGCCCGTACCAAGACCATGACATGGGGAGTATATGCATGCATCGATTCCCGGCGACAGCTCCTGGCCACCGCTGCCGGCTCAGGTGTTCTGGATCGTGATGGTCGGGAACTTGCTGCTCATGTCCTTGGCCTTGTCCGCCACCTTGATGGCGATCCGGCGCGCGATCTGTTTGTAGATGTTTGCCACTTCACCGTCCGGGTCGGCCACCACGGTCGGCCGGCCGGAATCAGTCTGCTCGCGGATCGCCATCGTCAGCGGCAAGGCGCCGAGGAAATCGACGCCGTAGTCGGCGCACATCTTTTCACCGCCGCCAGAACCGAAGATCGGCTCGGCGTGGCCGCAGTTCGAGCAGATGTGGGTGCTCATGTTTTCGACGATGCCGAGAATCGGGATGCCGACCTTCTCGAACATCTTCAACCCCTTGCGCGCATCCAGCAGCGCGATGTCCTGCGGCGTGGTGACGATCACCGCGCCGGTCACCGGCACCTTCTGCGACAGCGTCAGCTGGATGTCACCGGTACCGGGCGGCATGTCGACGATCAGGTAATCGAGATCGCGCCAGTTGGTCTGCGTCAGCAATTGCTGCAGCGCCTGCGTGACGATCGGCCCGCGCCACACCATCGGCTCGTCGGGATCGATCATGAAACCGATCGACGACACCTGCAGGCCATGGTTTTCCAGCGGTTCCATGGTCTTGCCGTCGGTGGTTTCCGGGCGGGCGGCGATGCCCATCATCATCGGCTGCGACGGCCCGTAGATGTCGGCATCGAGAATGCCGACCGCGGCGCCCTCGGCCGCCAGCGCCAGCGCCAGGTTGACGGCGGTGGTCGATTTGCCGACGCCGCCCTTGCCGGACGCCACCGCGATGATGTTCTTGACGTTGCTCATCAGCTTGATGCCGCGCTGCACCGCATGCGCGACGATCTTCGAATGCACGCCGACGCTGACCTTGCCGACGCCCGGCACGCCGCGCACCGCCTCGGTCGCCAGCTTGCGGATGGCGTCCAACTGGCTTTTGGCCGGATAGCCGAGTTCGATCTCGAAGCTGACGTTGTCGCCGTCCAGCTGCAGGTTCTTGACCGACTTGCCGGACACCAGATCGCGCCCGGTATTCGGGTCGATCGCCGTGGACAACGCGGCCTTCACCGCGTCAAGCGTGATGCTCATGGAAGCTCCTGTATACGTGTTGTGGCAGTCTAAACCAATCGATGCGGCACCGCAGCCAGACGCGGCCCGACTGGCAGGCTGCGCCCGCCGCCGCGCCGGCGCCATGACCGAACGCATGGCGCTGCTAGAATCATGGCTTTCCCTTTCCTCGCCCGACTCATGAGCAACACGCCCGCGCGCCGTCTTTTCGTCACCACCGCCCTGCCCTACGCCAACGGCGCCTTCCACATCGGCCACATCATGGAATACATCCAGGCCGACATCTGGGTCCGTTTTCAGCGCATGCAGGGCAATCAAGTTCATTTCGTCGGCGCCGACGACGCGCACGGAGCGCCGATCATGATCGCGGCGGAAAAGGCCGGCCTCACGCCGCAGCAGTTCGTCGCCAACATCGCCGCCGGCCGCAAGCAGTACCTGGACGGTTTCCATATCGCCTTCGACAACTGGCATTCGACCGACAGCGCGGAAAACACCCAACTGTCGCAGGACATCTACCGCGCGCTGCGCGACGATGCCAAGCTGATCGCTACCCGCGTGGTCGAGCAGTTCTTCGATCCGGTCAAGAGCATGTTCCTGCCGGACCGCTACATCAAGGGCGAATGCCCGAGCTGCGGCGCCGCCGACCAGTACGGCGATTCCTGCGAAGTGTGCGGCGCGGTGTACGCGGCGACCGAACTGAAGAATCCGTATTCGACACTGTCCGGCGCGGCGCCGGTGATGAAGTCGTCCGAGCATTTCTTCTTCCGGCTGTCGGACCCGAAATGCGTCGCCTTCCTGCGCGAATGGGCGCTCGGCGATGTCAACGGCAAGCCGCGCCTGCAGGCCGAGGTGGCCAACAAGGCCCGCGAATGGCTGGAAGGCAAGGACGAGGCCGATTCGGGCCTGGGCGACTGGGACATCAGCCGCGACGCGCCGTACTTCGGCATCGAGATTCCGGATGCGCCGGGCAAATACTTTTACGTCTGGCTGGACGCGCCGATCGGCTATCTGGCCTCTCTGAAGAATTATTTCGGCAAGACCGGCGGCGATTTCGACGCCTTCATGGCCGATCCGGCGACCGAGCAATATCACTTCATCGGCAAGGACATCACCTATTTCCACACGCTGTTCTGGCCGGCGATGCTGCATTTCGCCGGCCGCAAGGTACCGAACAACGTGTTCGTGCACGGCTTCATCACCGTCTCCGGCGAAAAGATGAGCAAATCGCGCGGCACCGGCATCTCGCCGCTGCGCTATCTCGACATCGGCATGAACCCGGAATGGCTGCGCTACTACATCGCCGCCAAGCTGTCGGCCAAGGTCGAGGACGTCGATTTCAACCCGGACGACTTCGTCGCCCGCGTCAATTCCGACCTGATCGGCAAATACGTCAACATCGCCAGCCGCGCCGCCGGCTTCATCGCCAAGCGTTTCGGCGGCGCCGTGGTGAGCGACTGGGCCAATGACGCCGACCCGTTCCTGGCGCGGCTGCGCGCCGTCGGCGACGAGATTCGCGCGCTGTACGAGCAGCGCGAATACGGCAAGGCGCTGCGCGCGGTGATGGAACAGGCCGATCAGATCAACGCCTACGTCGATGCCAACAAGCCCTGGGAACTGGCCAGGGACCCGGCCAACGACGCCCGCCTGCAGGAAGTCTGCAGCCGCCTGCTGGAAGCCTTCCGCATCCTGACCATCTACCTGAAGCCGGTGCTGCCGGCACTGGCGCAAAAGGTCGAGGCACTGTTCAACATCGCGCCGCTGGCCTGGGCCGATGTGCGGACGCCGCTGGCGCACGGGCAGAAGATCAATCCCTACGCGCATCTGATGACGCGGGTCGAGCCGAAGATGATGGATGCGTTGTTTGAGGTGCCGGAGGCGGTGGACGGCGGCAAGTCGGCAGCCGATTCCGCCAGTGCTGGCCCTCTCCCCGGCCCTCTCCCGGGGGGAGAGGGGGAGGATGGCGGTGCGATCGAAGCGATCGCACCGGAAATTAAAATCGACGACTTCGCCCGCATCGATCTGCGCATCGCCAAAATCGTCGATTGCCAGCCGGTGGATGGCTCGGATAAGCTGTTGCGGCTGACGCTGGATGTCGGCGAAGGCCGCTTGCGGAATGTCTTTTCCGGCATCAAGTCGGCCTACCAGCCGGCTGATCTGGTCGGCAAGCTGACCGTGATGGTGGCCAACCTGGCACCGCGCAAGATGAAGTTCGGGATTTCCGAAGGCATGGTACTGGCCGCCTCGGCGGCGGACGAAAAGGCCGATCCCGGAATTTATGTACTCAACCCGTGGCCGGGCGCCCAGCCCGGCATGCGGGTCAGATAAGGCTTATGGACCCCTTACCCAGTTGCGGCTCGGCCGCTCCCTCCTTCGCACCGCCGCAGGCGGTGCCTCCCTCCAACATCCTGGTGCGTGAAGCCAGCGTCGACGACGCCGACCTGATCGCGCATCTGACCCGCGTCAGCTGGGCCGAAAAGGTTCCGGCCCGTTCCAGCGGCCACCATGAAGATGTCGCCCGCGTGCTGCACGACCTGCAGCTCGGCGGCGGCTTCCTGCTGCAGGTGGATGGCCAGATGGCCGGCTCGGTGCGCTGGCTGCGCCACGACTACGAACCCTCGGTCTGGGACATCCTGCGCATGGGCGTGCTGCCGGCGTTTCGCGGTGCCGGCCTGTCCCAGCATCTACTGGAAGCGGTGATCCACCACGCGCTGGCGGCCGATGTCGATGAACTGCGGCTGGCGGTCCACACCGACCAGTCGCGGCTGGTCGACCTGTACGCCGCGTTCGGCTTCGAACTGGCGCCGGAACTGGAATACGCCCACGCCAATCCGCAGGAACCGGCGCCGCTGATGATGCGCAAGCTGCTGGGGCGTTGAAAACCCCTCGGGGAAAACGCATACTCCCCACATGACCGCCCTGTACCTGGCGCGAAACCTGCGAAATTCATGCATACCCCCCTATTTTTGAAAAACGGCGGATGCCGGCGGCAACCCCGGCGCAGTCGGCCGGGGCGGCTTCGCCGGCTTGCGGCAAGCTCCCGGCAGCGCCATGCCGGCCAGCGCGGCGATGGCGTCACCGCAAAGCCGGCGTTTCGCTTATATTGTCGGGTTGCAATCTTTTTCCATCCGAACAGGAACCGATCCCATGTCCAACCCGAATCCCTTCTTCGCTGTCTGGTCGCCCCGCGTGCTGGGCATCCTGCGCATCGTCACCGGCTTTCTGTTCGTCCAGCACGGCAGCGCCAAACTGCTCGGCGTGCCGCATCAGGCAATGTTCGACAACCTGCAGGTGTTTTCGCTGGTCGGCGCGGCCGGCATCCTGGAACTGGTCGGCGGCGCGCTGTTCCTGATTGGACTGTGCACGCGGCCGGTGGCCTTCGTCCTGTCCGGCCTGATGGCGTTCGCCTATTTCATCGCCCATGCCGGCGCGGCTTTCCTGCCGATGCTGAACGGCGGCGAACTGGCGGTGATGTACTGCTTCGTATTCCTGTATTTTTCGCTGGCCGGTTCCGGCGCCTACGGCATCGACAGCGCGCGCGCCAAGTGACGCCGGCGCGGGCAGGCGCTACCATCCGGCATCGCCAACGCCCGCCTGGCACGCGCCGCCCTTTTCCATGCTGACCCAAGTCATCGTCAACGCCGTTTCCGAAGCCATCCGGCAGCGCCGCCTGCTGCCGGGCACCAAGCTGAACGAACGGGAACTGGCCGAGCTGTTCGGCGTCTCGCGCACCATCGTGCGGCAGGCGCTGATCCGGCTGTCGCAGGACGGGCTGGTGTCGATCACGCCTAAGCGCGTCGCCACCGTGGCGCAACCGTCCTTCGAGGACGCCTTCAGCCTGTACCAGATGCTGCTGATCCTCGATTGCGGCGTGGTCGATCAACTGATCAACCACATCACGCCGGCGCAGCTGGATTTCCTCGAAGCGCATACCTGGCGCGAGGAACAGGCCTACCAGGACGGCCTGCTGGAAGACGCCGACGAGCTCGGACGCGAATTCCACCGCCTGCTGATCGGTTTCCTGAACAACGAGGTGCTGAGCCAGATTCACGCGCAGCTGGAACGCAAGGCGGCGCTGATCACCTCGCTGTACAAGGTCGATTTCAACTACTGCCATCTGCGCCACGAGCACGTCGAGCTGATCGACGCGCTGCGCCGCAAGGAAGGCGAGCGGGTCAAGGCGATGCTCGCCTCTCACTACAATCTGGTGATCCGCGGCTACCGCTTCGACGTCGCGGCGGCTCCCGAGGTCGATCTGGCGGTCGCACTGCAACTCGCCTCCTGACGCCGCCCCCGCCGGCCTTTTCCCGCCGCCCTGCGCGGCCAGCCGCAGCCGTTTACAATCGGCTTGTGATGCTGGCACATCTGATTTAAATTTTGGTATACCAGAATCGACGCACAGCGGAGCATCGGCCCGAACCGCTGGCCGGCACCGCTGTTGCCTATCCAGGAGAACATGATGCGCGTAGATGAAATGCTGTGGCGCGACTGGCACGCGGTGGCGATCGTCGCCGACCTCGCCGCCGGCCGGCGCTACCGGACCACGGTACTGGGCGTGCCGGTGACCTATTGGTGCGACGGCGACGGCCTGCATGCGCTCCGCGAAGATAGCGATACCGGCCCGTGCCGGATCGCCGAACGCTATGCGACCGCCTGGATCTGCCTGTCGGATGCGCCGCTCGACTTCTTCGCGATCCCCGAATTCGACGAGCCGGACCGCCGCGTGGTCGGCGCCGGCTCGATCCGGCTGCACGTCTCCGGCCTGCGCGCGGTCGAAAACTTCCTCGACATGGGGCATTTCCCCTACGTCCATACCGGCTATCTGGGCGCCGAACCGCATACCGAGGTGCTGCCCTACGATGTCGCGATCGACGCCAATAACGAAATCCTCGCCACCAACTGCCGCTTCGTGCAGCCGCGCGCCTCCGCCATCGCCGCCGATCCGATCGAAGTCAACTACACCTACCGGGTGGCACGGCCGTTCGTCACGATGCTGTACAAGACCTGCGTACCGGCGCCCGACCGGCGCGACGTGATCGGCTTGTTCATCCAGCCGCTGTCGGAGGAATGGTGCGTCGCCCACACGGTGATGATCTACCTCGACGACGTCAACAGCGACGAGGAGCTGCGCCGCTTCCAGCAGACCATCTTCGGCCAGGACCTGATGATCCTGATCAATCAGGTGCCGAAGCGGATGCCGCTGGAAGCACGCCACGAAATCCCGGTGCGCGCCGATGCGATGTCGTCGGCCTACCGCCGCTGGCTGCGCGAAAACCGCATCGCCTACGGCACCTGGCAACCCGAAGCGGTGGAGGCGTAAACCATGAACCTGCTCGATACCGGCCGCTGGTACCCGATCGCCCGCAGCGAGGACGCGCCGCCGCGCCACGTCTATCAGGCGCAGCTGTTCGGCTATGAATTCGCGGTCTGGCGCGACGATGGCGGCAGCGTCAACGTCTGGGAAAACCGCTGTCCGCACCGTGGCCTGAAACTGTCGCTCGGCATCAATACCGGCAGTGAACTGCGCTGCCAGTACCACGGCTGGACCTATGCCAGCGGCAGCGGCATCTGCACCCACGTGCCGGCCCACCCTGGCCTGGCGGAACCGAGCAAGGCCTGCGCGCTGGCGCTCGCCGCGGTCGAGCGCGACGGCTTCATCTGGTGCGCCTTCGATCCGGCCACGGCGGCGCCGGATGCCGCCATCGGCGCCGGCCTGACGCTGCGCAGCCTGCCGATCGAGCGCGACGCGGCGGCGGTGCGGGCGGCGCTGGCCGACTACCGCTTCGACGCCGACGGCCGCGACGATGCCGAACCAGCCGCTGCGGCGCTGCGCGAACTGACGCCGCAGATCGTCGAACTCGCCGCGCCGGGCGGCGCGGTGCGGCTGGTATTCCTGCTGCAGCCGGCGGCAGCCCACAAGACCATCCTGCATGCAGTGCTGGCCGGCGCCAGCGCCGATCCCGAGCGCCTGCGACGCCACCACGCGCAGCGCATGAACGCGCTGCGGGCAGCGCTGGAAAGTACCGAGCCGGCCGTGCCGGCCACCGAACCGGCGGTGCCGATGCACAAGCTGCTGCCGGTGCGACGGCCGCCGAAGCGCGAATTCAGCTGCCGCGTGCTGAGTCGACGACAGGAATCGGACGGCGTGATTTCACTGGAACTGGCAGCGGCCGATGCGACGCCGCTGCCGGTACTGGCGCCCGGCGCCCACCTGAACCTGACCACGCCGAGCGGACTGGTACGCCAGTATTCGGTGGTCAACGGCCCGGCCGAGCGCGACACCATCGTCATCGGTATCAAGCGCGAACCGGATTCGCGCGGCGGCTCGCGCTCGATGCACGACGACGTGCGCGAAGGCACGCTGCTGCAGGCTTCGGTTCCGCGCAACACCTTCCCGCTGGTACCGTCCGGCAAGCGGCCGATCCTGGTGGCCGGCGGCATCGGCATCACGCCGCTGCTGTCGATGGCGCAGGCGCTGCGGGCGCGCGGCGAAGCCTTCGAACTGCACTATTTCGTGCGCGGCGAACAGTTCGTGTCGTTCCGCGAACGGCTGGCAGTGCTGGGCGACGCGGTGCGCCTGCACCTCGGCCTGGACGCGGCGCAGACCACCACCGCGTTGCGCGACATCCTGCACGGCCGGCCGCTGGAGCAATTCAAGGTCTACGCCTGCGGCCCCGGCCCGATGCTGGAATTGGTCCGGACCACCGCCGCCGCCGGCGGCATCGGCGCCGACGACGTGCATTTCGAATATTTCCGGAACGACGCCGAACCGGCGCCGGGCCAGCCATTCACGGTACGGCTGCAGCGCTCGGCACGCGAATTCGCGGTGCCGAGCGGCCAGACGCTGCTGCAGGCATTGCACGAGCAGGGTATCGCGGTCGAAGCCTCCTGCGAACAGGGCGTCTGCGGCTCCTGCTTCACCGAAGTGGTGTCGGGCGAGCTGGAGCACCACGACCTGTACCTGTCGGCCGCCGAAAAGGCTTCCGGCAAGTGCCTGATGCCGTGCGTGTCGCGCGCGCGCGGCGGCGTGCTGGTACTCGATCTTTGAACCACGGCGAGATTCCGATGATCACCCTCTACGACTACGAACTGTCCGGCAACTGCTACAAGGTCCGGCTGCTGCTGCACATCCTCGGACTGTCCTACCAGACCGAGGACATCGAATTCTTCCCGTCACGCCAGCACAAGTCGGAAGCCTTCCTGCGTGTCAATCCGCTCGGCCAGCTGCCGGCGCTGCGCGATGGCGACCTGCTGCTGCGCGACGCCCAGGCGATCCTGGTGTATCTGGCCAGCCGCTACGACACCAGCGGCCGCTGGTATCCGCTGGACCAGCCGGAAATGCTCGGCAAGATCAACATGTGGCTGGCGTTCGCCGACGGCCTGACCGGCTCGATCTCGGCGGCGCGCCTGCACGACCTGTTCTTCTTCGATTTCGACGCCGACCAGTGCCGCGCACGCGCGCACCAGCTGCTGCGGATTCTCGACGAGCATCTGTGGTTCGAGGAAAGCACGGGCGGTTCCTGGCTGTGCGGCGGCGACGCGCCGACCATCGCCGACCTCGCCTGCTTCCCCTACGTGATGCTGGCCGACGAAGGCGGCATTTCGCTGATCGATTATCCGGCGGTGCGGCGCTGGACCGATCGCGTCAAGCGCATCCCCGGTTTCATCGTGATGGCCGGCATCTTCCCGGTGGCGCCGGCGCTGGAAACGGCGCCACGCACGGAAAGCGCCTTGCCGTCATAATAGGAGCCGTTTTTTTCGGCCCCCGTCACTCACCAGGAGAGAAGATGAAACGTCGTACCGTACTGACCGCAATGCTGGCCGCCAGCGCCCCCGGACTGCCCTGGGCGACGGCGCGCGCCGCCGATCCGCTGAAGGTCGGGTTCATGTATCTGGGGCCGGTCGGCGATGCCGGCTACGCCTACCAGATGGACCTCGGCCGTCAGGCGATGGAAAAGAACCTCGGCGCCAAGGTCGCGGTACGCACGGTGCCCAACACCCCCGAAGGACCGGACGCGGAACGGGTCGCGCGCGAACTGACCGCCGACGGCTGCAAGCTGGTGGTCGCCGCCTCGTTCGGCTACATGAATCCGGTGCTGAAGGTGGCCAAGCGCAATCCCGGCACCTACTACACGGTCGGCAGCGGCTACCTGACCGCGCCGAACTTCGGCGGCTACAACGCCAAGTGGCACGAAGGCAGCTATCTGTCCGGCATCGTCGCCGGCAAGATGAGCAAGAGCAACGTGATCGGCTACGTCGCCCCGCACCCGGTACCGGACGTGATGTGGGCGATCAACGGCTTCATCCTCGGCGCCCGCAGCGTCAATCCGAAGGCCGAGGTGCGCGTGATCTTCGTCAATTCCTGGTACGACCCCGGCAAGGAACGCGAAGCGGCGCTGGTGCTGATCAACCTGAACGCCGACGTCATCACCCACTTCACCGACACCCCGAGCCCGCTGCAGGCGGCCGAGGAAAAGGGCGCGTGGGCGATCTCCTTCCACTCCGACATGTCGAAGTACGCGCCGACCAAATACCTGACCGGTCTGACCCACAACTGGGGCGATTTCTTCACCCAGACCGCGAAGAACGTGATGGCCGGCACCCAGAAGGGCAGCCTGTACTTCGGCGGCATCAAGGAAGGCGTGATCAAGATGGCGCCGTTCGGCCCCGCCGTGCCGGCTGACGTCGCCGCGCTGGTGCGCGCCAAGGAGCAGGAAATCGCCTCCGGCAAGCTGAAGGTGTTCGCCGGCCCGATCAAGGACCAGACCGGCACCGTGCGCGTGGCCGCCGGCAGCGTCTATCCGGACGACCAGCTCGGCAAGATGGACTGGCTGGCCGAAGGCGTCATCAGCGCCAAGAAGTAACGCATCCTGGCCGGCGGCGCGCCAGCAGCGTGCCGCCGGCATCCGCTTTTCCCCTCCCCCCTGCAAATCCGACGGCCGCTGCCGTCGCCACACGGAGTCTGAACACGATGAAAACCAAAGCCGCCATTGCCTGGAAGGCCGGAGCGCCGCTGACGATCGAGGAAGTCGAACTGGGCGCGCCGCGCGCCGGCGAAGTGCTGATCGAAGTCAAGGCCACCGGCATCTGCCACACCGACTACTACACGCTGTCGGGCGCCGATCCGGAAGGCATCTTCCCGGCCATCCTCGGCCATGAAGGCGCTGGCGTGGTGGTCGAGGTCGGCCCCAACGTCAAGAGCCTGAAGAAGGACGACCACGTGATTCCGCTGTACACGCCGGAATGCCGTGAATGCAAGTTCTGCCTGTCGCGCAAGACCAACCTGTGCCAGGCGATCCGCACTACCCAGGGCCGCGGCCTGATGCCGGACGCCACCTCGCGCTTCACGCTGGACGGCAAGCCGATCTATCACTACATGGGTACCTCGACCTTCTCCAACTACATCGTGGTGCCGGAAATCGCCGTCGCCAAGGTCCGCTCCGACGCGCCGTTCGACAAGATCTGCTACATCGGCTGCGGCGTCACCACCGGCGTCGGCGCGGTGCTGTTCACCGCCAAGGTCGAAGCCGGCGCCAACGTCGTGGTGTTCGGCCTGGGCGGCATCGGCCTGAACGTGATCCAGGGTGCCAAGATGGTCGGCGCCGACAAGATCATCGGCATCGACCTGAACCCGGAACGGGAAGCGATGGCGCGCAAGTTCGGCATGACGCATTTCCTGAACCCGAAGGACCATGAAAACATCGTCGATGCGATCGTCCAGCTGACCGACGGCGGCGCCGACTACAGCTTCGAATGCATCGGCAACACCAAGGTGATGCGGCAGGCGCTGGAATGCACGCACAAGGGCTGGGGCCGCTCGATCATCATCGGCGTGGCCGAGGCCGGTGCCGAAATCAGCACGCGGCCGTTCCAGCTGGTCACCGGCCGCAAGTGGGAAGGTTCGGCCTTCGGCGGCGCGCGCGGCCGCACCGACGTGCCGAAGATCGTCGACTGGTACATGGACGGCAAGCTGAACATCGACGACCTGATCACTCACACGCTGCCGCTGGAACGGATCAACGAAGGCTTCGAGCTGATGAAGCGCGGCGAATCGATCCGCTCGGTGGTGCTGTACTAGGCGGGCGCGGCATGCTGGAAACCTTGAGCCAACACCGCTGCTTCGGCGGCACCCAGGGCTTTTACCGCCACGCTTCCGCGACGATCGGCCTGCCGATGCGCTTTTCGGTGTACCAGCCGCCACAGGCGCAGCACGGCCCGGTGCCGGTACTGTTCTATCTGGCCGGCCTGACCTGCACCGAAGAAACCTTCATGATCAAGGCCGGCGCCCAGCGCTTCGCCGCCCGCCACGGCATCATGCTGGTGGCGCCGGATACCAGCCCGCGCGGCGCTGGCATCGACGGCGAAGCCGACAGCTGGGACTTCGGCGTCGGCGCCGGTTTCTACCTCGACGCCACCGAGGCGCCGTGGAGCGCGCACTACAAGATGTACAGCTATGTGGTGCGCGAGCTGCGCGAACTGGTGCTGGCGCAATTCCCGGCGCGCGCCGAGCGCATCGGCATCTTCGGCCATTCGATGGGCGGCCATGGCGCGCTGACCATCGCGCTGAAGAATCCCGACCTGTACCGCTCGGTATCGGCGTTCGCGCCGATCGCCGCGCCGATGCAGTGTCCGTGGGGCGAAAAGGCGTTCTCCGGCTATCTCGGCACCGACCGCGACAGCTGGCGCGCCTACGACGCCAGCGCGCTGATGCAGGAGCTGAAAACACCATTCCCGCAAGGCATCCTGATCGATCAGGGCAGCGACGACCAGTTCCTGGAAAAGCAGTTACTGCCGGAACGCTTCGAAGCCGCCTGCGCCGCCGCCGGCCAGCCGCTGACCTTGCGCCGCCAGCCTGGCTACGACCACGGCTATTACTTCATCTCGACCTTCATCGAGGACCATCTGGAATTCCACCAGCGCAGCCTGTGCGCCTGAATTTCCGGTCACCGCAAGCGTCCCTCTCCGCCGTCCCCGCGCCAGCCGGGACGGTTTTTTTGAATTCAGCTAGGCATCCCGCCGGAACCCCAGTACCGGTTGATACCGCCACCCTTGACCTCCCTCTTGTTCCGGCAAATCGATCACGCCGAAACGTTCGGCGCAAGCCCGGATGTCCATACCAAGCTGCTGCGCCAGGCTGGCAAGTTCGTCAAGGTAGTCCCCCGCTCCCCACGGCACAACGCTGTCGGCGGATGGCAGAGCAAGCTGCTTCAGACGATGGTTGCTTTTGGTCAGTGTTCCGTCCGTCTCGACGCGACAAAACGACCACTCCCCTTCTTCCTCGTCCGGCAGCAGAACGAAGCGCTCGCGTCCCTCCACATTCCGCCGGAACGGCGTATCTCGCTGTTCGATCGAAGAGTAATGGCTCAGGGTGGTCCACCAGTGGCGCGCCTGCTTTTCTCCGGTATGCGCCGGCACACCAAGCATGCGGGCACCAATCCGTACATGCTCCAGATCCACCAGACTGCGCTGCGGCTGTAGTTCCGACCGCGCCGTGATGCGAGGCGCGGCGTCCAGTCCCGCCGCCTCCTCCGGTGTCAGAAGATCGCCAAGGCGGTGGCTGGCCAAGCGGAGTATCGGATTGTCCGGAGCTTCGAAACCGGGGCGCAGAAAAGCGGCTTCACCGGGATATTCCAACGCCCGCCGGTTGGTATCGAGCAGCAGCACGTTCGGCGTCTCCCGACTGCCGCTCCGGTGCCGCCGTATACGTCCGGCCAGCTGGATGATCGAGCGCATCGAAGAAGGTTCGACGATCGCCCAGTCATAGTCGTGGTCGCGACCGACCTCTGCCGCCGGCGAGGCAAGCACGATGAAGATATGGTCATGCTCCGGGTACCGGTCCAGCGTCAGCCGCAATTCCGCGTCGTTGAATATGGCATTTTCATCACTCCGCTGCAGCAGGCGATCCAGACGCTCCTCGATCGCCGAACGTATCAGCAAAGGATGGCGCGAATGGTAGACGCATAGATGCATACGCGGACCGTCGCTCGGACCTTGCCGGAACAGGGCCAGCGCCACATCAATCAGCGGATCGATATTCGCCATCCGGACCAGTCCGAAACTGATTCTCTTGCCGCTTATCGGGTCACAGGAATGGTGCTGCCCATGCAGCTCGATCATGTGCGGCACCAGCAGTCCGGCCAGGGCTGGACGCACCTCCTCCGGTGCCCCCGGCGCAATCGCCAGCGGGACGATCCGTCCACGGCGCCGTATTTCATTGCGGGCAGCAGTCGCCAACCCAGCCAGACGCTTTTGAACGAAAGCATCGTGCGCCGCGCGAAAACTGCTTTCATCCGCATGCACGCTGCCAATCGCCCGCCGCTCGTCGAACCAGGCGCAACAGACATCGACCGGGGTACCCGGAGCGCCGCGATTTTCCTGATAAATCTGGCGCCCCTCCAGATAGGCGGAAAACAGCCCCTGCACCAGGGCGGGCGGCAGCGTCGCCGAGGACAGCAGGACCCGGCTGCCCAGCAAACCGGCCCGATGAACCAGACGCGCCAATGCCGGCAAATCCTCCATCCCGAAGTCATCCGGCTCATCCAGGACCAGATCGGAAGTCATCAGGCGCAACATCGGCACGATCTGATGCCCGCCGCGGGTGTTTTCGACAGCAGGCATCAGGTGATCGATGGTGGACACCAGCACCGGCGCGTTCAGCAGCTGCTGGGCGTTGCCACCGCGCCGCCCGCCATGACCGGCCAGCCATTCGCTCAACGGCCCCGGCTCAAGGTTGCCGTCGTAATGCACATGGGTATTGTCGGGCAGCAGTGCCTCGGCGGATTCGCTGCCGGTCCCCGCTGCCCTCGCGGTGGCATTTTCATGATGCTCGAAAAGCTGGCGGACTGCGGCACCGCCGACCAGAACGGCGAGATCATCTTCACCCAGGCCAAGGCGGCTGCGGTAAGCCTTGCCGGTTTGCAGCGTCAGCGTGCGCAAACCGAGCGCAATCACGAAACGGGCACCACGCTGCGGATCGGCCAAGCCGTACAGGATGCGACCATTGGCGAGTGTTTTCCCACAGCCGGTGGAAGCCATGTTGACGCCAAAAAAACCCTGTCGCCCGGAGCGGGCCTGCAGGGAAACCGCCAGATCGAATGCCTTGTCCTGCCAGCGGAAACGCTCGTCCGCGCTGCGGCGCTTGAATCCCTTGTGGCGAGCGATGCGCGGCAAGGCCTGGGCCAAACGCGGCAAACCATGGACGATCCGGTGCGCATTCTGCTCGACGCCGATCAGATGCTCGTCGAGTTTCTGCTTCAACCGGCCGTTTTCCCGGTCGGTGTTGGCGTACGCGCCATAGTCCGGATCACCGAGTTCCGGTCGCGCGGCAAGGCCCGAGTAGTGGTGATCGGCCAGCATCAGCGCCAGCCGGGCCAGATGCATCACATAGGGATTGGCAGACAGCCAATCCTGCTCGACCAGCCCGGTACGCTCAAGCATACGGCTAGCCAGTTTCGCCGCCCGCGCGCGCCAGGCGGCGCTGACATCGGGCAGGCCGTGGCTGAATTTCCAGCAATTCTTGACATCCTTGTCGGCTGCCTCGGTACGAGCGCCGCACCAGGAGGCGTCGAGCGCTTCGAACAATCTTTTGCGGGTACCGTCACCAATACCTTTCCCGGCAGGTGGCCCGGGCAAGCGATGATGGCTGACGATCAGCCAGCCCACGCAACGCGCCAGCGATGGCAGGCGCTGCAATGGCGCAGTGCCTTTGACGGCATCGACGCCATCGCGCTGCAACCGCTTGATCCAGCGCTGGTCCGGTTTTTCCTTCCCGGCCGCCAATCGGGCAAGCCAGCCATGGTCGTCATCGTCGCCGACAAACGCCTGGAACAGTCTCAGGGATACCCATTCATGCCGGTACGGATCGGCGATGGCCGCAGCATTTTCCAGCTTCTTCTGAAACAGGATGCTGGCCTTGCCGAAGTCGTGAAACAGCGCCGCCATTGCTGCCAGCAGACGGATATCCTCGCCGGTATGCCAATCGTTTTCGTCGGCACTGCGCAGCACGTCGCGTGTCGTCGTATCGGTCGGAACGGCCCCATCCGCGTTGAACTGGCCGGCGTCTCCAACGATCCACAACAATTCGCTGTGGTCACGTCCACGAATCCAGTGACAGGCGACGGCGGTATTGCGGCGCGCGCTCTGTTTCAGCAAGCGGCGCAGCGTATCCAGTCCCTGCTGGGTGATCGGTGTCTGCCAGGTACGGTCACCGCGTCGTTCGGCAAACTGATCGAGAATGCGCCGGGTCTCCGTCGATGCCCGCTTGGTGCATTGCGAAATCAGCAGGACATTCATTGCGCCATCCGTGCGGTACGCATGGCAACCTCTTTCAGCGTGTCGATCATGAAATCCAGCGCCTCGGCACGCGTCAGGCTCTCGATGCAGGCCTGCCGGAATTCCTGCTCGCCGTCCCCGCGCATGGCGGCAACGAACGCCAACGGCAGAATGATCGCGTCCTTGACCAGATCGGCGACATCGAACACCAGACCGCCACGTCGCGTCTTGCCATGCAAGACAGCCAATCCGTGCGGCAGCCCCAGGACCCAGGTAGCGGTAGCCCCCAGGCCATAGGCCAGATAATTCCCATGATCGAGAAAGCGGTTGGCAGGGTCGCTCCCGCTGCCACGCTTGGAACGGGTAAATTCGCCATACCGCACCGCATTCGCCGCCAACCCGTAGAGTCGCTTGGTAAATCTGGCTTCCTCGGTCAGAAGATAAGTGACGTCCGGAACCCCATCGACTGCCTCCAGCGCCTTGTCGATCAGTCCGGTCAATGCTTCCACAGCCACAACGAACCCGGCATCTTTCAGCATCCGCTCATTCAGCCAGTACTCTCTGACCCGACGCAGGCGCGCCGACTGGAACGCCTTGGCCGCGGCTAGACGCAATCCGTCATCGAACCAGAATCGCACCCAGGATTGCAGATATTCGGTAGGCCGGTATTCACTTTGCGGTGAAAACCAGGCAACTTCGATATCGATTTCATTGGCACTGAACAATGGTGTACCGCCACCACCGCAAAATCCGACCAACACGCCGGCTTTCGCCAATTCACGCATTGCAGCCTGAGTGACCGACGTGCCGGTGCCAAGCAATATGGTGGTGGTATTGGCGATCGGAATATTCCAGTACAGCGAACGCTTCCCTTCATCGGTCACATATTCGACCCGGCCACCATTCACCAGTACCCGGCAATGTTCGAGATAGTAGATATTCGCGCGCTTCGAATGCAGGATCGATTTCAGATCGTTCGAGGAAAAAACCTCCATGCGCCAGCCCTCTCCGTCGCAGCAATGAAAACAAGTAATCAGACAGCCATCCGACCCATCCCGTGTCGCCAGGCACCGCGGCTCGGACGACCGGATCAGTGGCCAGTATAGTTGCCATCAGGGAAACATCAAAACCTCGGGCACCCACCGCCACGCCATCCCCCGGCCACCTGCGCCGGCTCACGTATAATTTCACCTTTGCACGAAACCTATTCATCATGGAAGCCGAACGCCTCAACTCCCTCTCCGCCCTGCTCGAAGATCTGGCCGAACGTGCCACGGATCTGCGGAGGTATCTTTGACTTCGATGTAAAGTCGGAGAAGCTGGAACAAGTCAACGCCGAGCTGGAAGACCCGAACGTCTGGAATGACCCGAAACGCGCCCAGGATCTCGGCCGCGAAAAGAAATCACTGGAAACCATCGTGCTGTCGCTGACCGGCATCGACGCCGATCTGCGCGACGCCACCGATCTGTTCGAGATCGCCCGCGAGGAGCAGGACGACGCCACGCTGGCGGCGCTGGAAGACGACGCGCACGGGCTGGAAAAACGGGTGGAGGAAATGGAATTCCACCGGATGTTTTCCAATCCGATGGACCCCAACAACTGTTTCATCGACATCCAGGCCGGCGCCGGCGGCACCGAGGCGCAGGACTGGGCCTCGATGCTGCTGCGCCAGTACCTGCGCTATTGCGAGCGCAAGGGTTTCAAGGCGGAAATCCTCGAACAGTCGGACGGTGAAGTGGCCGGCATCAAGACCGCCACCATCAAGGTCGAGGGCGAGTACGCCTATGGCTATCTGCGCACCGAAACCGGCGTGCACCGGCTGGTGCGCAAGTCGCCGTTCGATTCCGCCAACGGCCGCCACACCTCGTTTTCCAGCCTGTTCGTGTATCCGGAAGTGGACGATTCGATCGAGATCGACGTCAATCCGGCCGACGTCCGGATCGACACCTACCGCGCCTCCGGCGCCGGCGGCCAGCACATCAACAAGACCGATTCGGCGGTGCGCCTGACGCACGGACCCAGCGGTATCGTGGTGCAGTGCCAGAACGACCGCAGCCAGCACCGCAACAAGGCGGAAGCCTGGGACATGCTGAAAGCCAAGCTGTACGAGCTGGAACTGCGCAAGCGCATGAGCGAGCAGCAGAAGCTGGAGGATTCCAAGACCGACGTCGGCTGGGGCCACCAGATCCGCTCCTACGTGCTGGATCAGTCGCGCATCAAGGATTTGCGCACCAACTTCGAGACCGGCAACACCAAGGCCGTGCTGGATGGCGAGCTGGACGAATTCATCGCCGCCTCGCTGAAACAGGGCGTCTAGGCGGAACGGGCGCCGGCTGCGCGCCCTGCCCGCCTTGCGCCACCCGGCATTTGCAAACATCCGGCGAACGCTGCCGCACCTTCGCCTCCTTCCGTGAACCGACATGAACGACAACACTTCCGCGCCGCAGGTTGACAACGACGACAACGCGATCCTGGCCGAGCGCCGCGCCAAGCTGGCCGCCTTGCGCCAGGACGGCGTCGCCTTCCCGAACGACTTCCGGCCGACCCACAAGGCGGCCGCGCTGCGCGAGCAGTATGGCGAGGTCGAAGCGGAGCAGCTGGCAGCGCTGGAAGTGCCGGTGGCGGTGGCCGGCCGCATGATGTTGAAGCGCATCATGGGCAAGGCCTCGTTCGCCACCGTGCAGGATGCCTCCGGCGCCCACGCCGACGGCCGCATCCAGCTGTTCCTGACGCAGGAGCTATTGGGCGAAGCGGCCTACAAGGCGTTCAAGCACTACGATCTCGGCGACATCCTCGGCGCCGAAGGCACGCTGTTCAAGACCAAGACCGGCGAGCTGTCGGTCAAGGTCAGCCGGCTGCGGCTGCTGACCAAATCGCTGCGGCCGCTGCCGGACAAGTTCCACGGCCTGTCGGACCAGGAAACCAAATATCGTCAGCGCTACGTCGATCTGATCATCAACGAGGATACGCGCCGCACCTTCCGCGCCCGCACCGCGGCGATGTCGTCGATCCGCCGCTTCATGGAACAGCACGGCTTCATGGAAGTGGAAACGCCGATGCTGCATCCGATCCCCGGCGGTGCCGCCGCCAAGCCGTTCATCACCCACCACAATGCGCTCGACATGCAGATGTTCCTGCGCATCGCCCCGGAGCTGTACCTGAAGCGGCTGGTGGTCGGCGGCTTCGAGCGCGTGTTCGAGGTCAACCGCAACTTCCGCAACGAAGGGGTGTCGCCGCGCCACAACCCGGAATTCACGATGATGGAATTCTATGCGGCCTACGTCGACTACAAGTGGCTGATGGATTTCACCGAAAGCGTGATCCGCCAGGCGGCGATCGACGCGCACGGCACCGCGGTACTGTCCTACCAGGGGCGGGAACTCGATCTGTCGCAGCCATTCCACCGGCTGACGATCCTGGAAGCGATCCGCAAGTACGCGCCGGACTATACCGACGCGCAGTTGCAGGATGCCGGATTCCTCAGACAGGAACTGAAGAAGTTCGGCGTCGCGCCGCTCGCCACCGCCGGCCTCGGCGCGCTGCAGCTGGCGCTGTTCGAGGAAACCGCCGAGGCGCAGCTGTGGGAGCCGACCTACATCATCGACTATCCGGTCGAAGTGTCGCCGCTGGCGCGCGCCTCCGACAGCGTGCCCGGCATCACCGAACGCTTCGAACTGTTCATCACCGGCCGCGAAATCGCCAACGGCTTTTCCGAACTGAACGATCCGGAAGATCAGGCGGCGCGCTTCCGCGCCCAGGTCGAAGCCAAGGACGCCGGCGACGAGGAAGCGATGTACTACGACGCCGACTACATCCGCGCGCTGGAATACGGCCTGCCGCCGACCGGCGGCTGCGGCATCGGCATCGACCGCCTGATGATGCTGATCACCGATTCGCCGAACATCCGCGACGTCATCCTGTTCCCGCACCTGCGGCGCGAGGATTGATGGCGGTGCGGTTTTGCGGCTGAGCGGCTGAGCGGGTATCGCGGGCGAAGCTGCTCGCCCCAGTTCAACTCCCGCTCAGGCGGGAGTTTTGTATTGTGGCGGGATGGTGCGTACCCTGTGGGCGCCTTCAGGTGAAAGAGCAAACGCCGCTGGGTTCCCGCCTGCGCGGAAACGACGAGAAAGAAGGCGTGGCGGGTGCTTCCCTTTGAAAATATAGGGGAGTATGTTCAAAATCTTCAATTCTGGCGCTCGGCTCCGGGCAGGCATGTTGGGAGTATATGAAACTCCCCCGGCTATTCCCGCTTACCAGACCTGCCACAGATTGGCGACGATCAGCACGCCGCAGACGATGAAGGTGCCGACCACGCCGGCGGCGCGGCCGAGCGATTCCTCGGCGCTTTGGTTCAGTCCCCAGGCGTGGGCGATGCGCGCGGCCAGCAGCAGCAGGCCGCAGCCGTGCAGCAGCGTGGCGCCGCCGCCGTTCAATTCACAGGTCAGCATCAGCAGCAGCGCGATCGGCACGTATTCGACCGCGTTGCCGTGCGCGCGGATCGCGCGCGACAGCGGCGCCTGGCCGCCGTCGCCCAAGCCGACCTTGTGGCGGCCGCGCTGCAGCATCACCAGTACCGCCAGCAGCAGCAACAGGATCGCGTGCAGGGCGACGTACAGCGCGGTGATCTTGACGGGCATGGCCTCTCCTCCGGAGCGGATGATTTTTATGGCTGCGGCTGGCTGACGGCGTTCAATCCGCCTCGTCGATCCACGCCTGCTGGATCGCTTCGAGGATTTTCTCGCCGGAGCGGCTCGGGTCGTCGTCGAAGCCGTCCAGTTCGCAGACCCAGCGGTGCAGATCGGTGAAGCGCACCGTCAGCGGGTCGATCTCGGGAAACTTGTCGTGCAGCTCTTCGGCAATGCGCAGCGTGTCGGTCCACTTCATCGCGGCTCTCCTGGTCATTCGCGGGCGTGGTTGATCGTGTACTTCGGGATTTCCACCACCAGATCTTCGTCGCCCAGCACGGTCTGGCAGGACAGGCGCGAAGTCGCTTCCAGGCCCCAGGCCATGTCGAGCAGGTCTTCCTCGGTGTCGCTGGCTTCGTTCAGGCTGTCGAAACCTTCGCGCACCACCACGTGGCAGGTGGTGCAGGCGCAGGATTTTTCGCAAGCGTGCTCGATGTCGATGTCGCCATCCAGCAGCGCATCGCACAGCGTCTTGCCGGCCGGCGCTTCGATGACGGCGCCGTCCGGACACAGTTCGGCATGGGGCAATACGACGATTTGGGGCACTTGGCTTTCCCTTGGTGAAGATGTGAATGCGTGGACGCCGGGCTAGGCCAGCTCGTCCAGCTTGCGGCCGGACAGCGCGGCGCGCACGCTGCGGTCCATGCGGCGCGCGGCGAATTCCTCGGTGCCGGCGGCCAGTGCATCGACCGCCGCCTTGATCGCCCGGGCGTCGCTGCCAGCGGCGGCATCACGCACCGCCTGCAGCAGGGCGTCGACAGTACCGCGCTCGTCAGCGGCCAGCAGATCGGCGTCGGCCGCCAGTGCCGATGCGGTCGCCTGCAGCAGGCGTTCGGCCTCGACCTGCTCCTCGCGCAGCGCGCGCTGCTGCTTGTCGAGATCGGCGGCGCCGAACGAATCCTTCAGCATGCGTGCAATGTCGTCGTCGGACAGGCCGTAGGACGGCTTGACCTCGATCGATGCCTCGACGCCGGAACGCAGTTCACGCGCCGACACCGCCAGCAGGCCGTCGGCATCGACCTGATAGGTGACGCGGATGCGGGCGGCGCCGGCCGCCATCGGCGGAATGCCGCGCAGCTCGAAGCGCGCCAGCGAGCGGCAGTCGGCCACCAGTTCGCGCTCGCCCTGCAGCACGTGGATCGCCATCGCGCTCTGGCCGTCCTTGAAGGTGGTGAATTCCTGCGCGCGCGCGCACGGAATCGTCGAATTGCGCGGGATCACCTTTTCCACCAGCCCGCCCATGGTTTCGATGCCGAGCGACAGCGGAATCACGTCCAGCAGCAGCCAGTCGTCGCCGGCGGCGCGGTTGCCGGCCAGCAGATTGGCCTGGATCGCCGCGCCCAGCGCCACCACCTTGTCGGGGTCGATGTTGGTCAGCGGCGTGCTGCCGAAGAATTCGCCGATCGCCCGCCGCACGTGCGGCATGCGGGTGGCGCCGCCGACCATCACCACGCCGTCGATCTCGTCCGGCGCCAGGCCGGCATCGCGCAGCGCCTTGCGGCTGGCGGCCACGGTCTTGGCGACCAGATGGCGCGTCATCTCGGCGAACTCGGCGGCGGACAGCGTCAGATGCACCTGCTCGCCGGATTTCAGCATCGCGTCGATCGCCGTTTCGGCGCGCACCGACAGCAGTTCCTTGGCTTCGCGCGCCTTCGCCATCAGCAGGCTGGCATCTTCCTCGGACAGCGGCGCCAGCGCGGCCTGCTCGATGATCCAGCAAAACAGCCGGTGGTCGAAATCGTCGCCGCCGAGCGCCGAATCGCCGCCGGTGGCCAGCACTTCGAACACGCCCTTGGTCAGCTTCAGGATGGAAATGTCGAAGGTGCCGCCGCCCAGATCGTAGACCGCGTACACGCCCTGCGAACCGTGATCCAGCCCGTAGGCGATCGCCGCCGCGGTCGGCTCGTTCAGCAGGCGCAGCACGTTCAGCCCGGCCAGCCGCGCCGCATCCTTGGTGGCCTGGCGCTGGGCATCGTCGAAATAGGCCGGCACCGTGATCACCGCACCGACCAGATCGTCGCCGAGCGCATCCTCGGCGCGCTGGCGCAGCGTCGCCAGGATTTCGGTGGCGATCTCGACCGGGCTTTTGACGCCGGCGGCGGTCTTGATCTGCACCATGCCGGGCGCGTCCTGGAACACGTACGGCAGGTTTTCCGCGTGCGCGATGTCCTTCAGCCCGCGCCCCAGAAAGCGCTTGACCGAGGCGATGGTGTTCTTCGGATCGACGGTCTGGTTGGCCAGCGCCTTGTGGCCGATGCGCGCGCCGCCATCCGGCAGGTAGCGCACCACCGACGGCAGCAGCGCGCGCCCTTCCTCGTCGTTCAGCAGTTCCGGGATGCTGTTGCGCACGGTCGCCACCAGCGAATTGGTGGTGCCGAAATCGATGCCGACCGCCAGCCGCCGCTGGTGCGGCGCGGTCGACATGCCGGGTTCACTGATTTGCAAAAGTGCCATATCGAATCTGAATCTTTATCGGTGAATGCGGCAGCGGCCGCGCGTCGGCGCCACGCCGCGCTACTCCTGGTCGGCCAGGCGCTCGAAGGCGGCGGCGACGTCGCGGCCGAACTTGTCGAGAAACATCAGCCGCCGCACGCCCTGCGCGGCGGCGTCGAAATCGCCATTGTCCAGCAATGCGCCGGTGGCCGCTTCCTCGTCACGCCGGGCGCCGCGAATGGCCCGCTCCAGCCGCTCCAGCGCAGCGGCGTCGCCGGCCGCCAGCGCGTCGTCGAACGCCTCGCGCCATTCCATCTGCTGCATCAGGAAAGCGCCCGGCATCGCGGTGTTCGATTCGGTCTGCAGATCGACGCCGTTCAACTCGCACAGATAGGCGGCGCGCGACAGCGGATTCTTCAGCGTCTGGTAAGCCTCGTTGGCGCGCGTCGCCCATTGCATCGCCACCCGCTTTTCGGCGGCGCCGGCATGGGCGAAACGGTCCGGATGCGTCTGGTTCTGCACTTCGTGATAGGCCGCGTCCAGCGCCGCCGCGCCCAGCGCGAAGCGTTGCGGCAGGTTGAACAGCTGGAAGTGGTTTTGCATCATCGATTTCGTCGTGCCCGCTCGTCTGGAAATTTTATATGGGAGTATGTCTTAAATTCGTAGAGTTGGCGCCCGCTACAGGCCGACACCAATGGGAGTATCTGAAAAACCCTGCTTCCGGACGGGCTATCGCGCCAAAATAAAAGCCTGTCCATATGACGACAGGCTTGTCCGTCGCGGCGGCCGGCGGCGGCGCGCCGGCACGGTCGCGGTACTAGACGCGGAAACTTTCGCCGCAGCCGCACTCGTCCTTGACGTTGGGATTCTGGAACTTGAATCCCTCGTTCAGGCCTTCGCGGGCGTAATCCAGTTCGGTGCCGTCCAGATACGGCAGGCTCTTCGGATCGACGAACACATGGATGCCGTGCGACTCGAATTCCTGATCCTCGGCATTGCGCTCGTCGACGTATTCGAGCTTGTACGCCAGCCCGGAGCAGCCGGTGGTGTTCACCCCCAGCCGCAGGCCGAGGCCCTTGCCGCGTTGCTCCAGATTGCGGCCGATGCGCTTGGCCGCCTTTTCAGTCAGTGTGATTGCCATCGTGATGCTCCTTCCGCAGCCGTGCTCAAGCCTTGGCGTCGCTGCCCTGGCGCGCGCGGTAATCGCTGACCGCCGCCTTGATCGCGTCCTCGGCCAGGATCGAGCAGTGGATCTTGACCGGCGGCAGCGCCAGTTCCTCGGCGATCTGCGTGTTCTTGATCGACAGCGCCTGATCCAGCGTCTTGCCCTTGACCCATTCGGTCACCAGCGACGACGAAGCGATCGCCGAACCGCAGCCGTAGGTCTTGAATTTCGCGTCCTCGATCACGCCATCGGCGCCAACCTTGATCTGCAGCTTCATCACGTCGCCGCAAGCCGGCGCGCCAACCATGCCGGTACCGACCGAGGCATCGCCCTTGTCGAAGGCACCGACGTTGCGCGGGTTTTCGTAGTGGTCCAGAACCTTGTCCGAATATGCCATCTGTTGCTCCTTTTCGTCTGGGGCGGAGTGCCTGTTGCTCTCCATCCCGCCAATCTCAAATACTTGCAGCTTCCGTCGTTCCCGCGCAGGCGGGAACCCAGTGTCGTTTCATCGTCACCTCGGCCAACCTTCCACCCTCACTGCGTCGTTCCGGCGGAAGCCGGAACCCAGTGGCGTTCAGGGTTGCTCAACCAATCCTTCTGCGAGAGCCAACCTTGTCCGACCGTCCTTTTCTAATCAGTTGGGGACAGAGTAATTCGCCGCACTGCGGCGGCTCACAAACTCTGTCCCGCAATTCTGAAACTTAGTTGGGGACAGAGTAATTCGCCGCGCTGCGGCAGCTCACAAACTCTGTCCCGCAATTCTGAAACTTAGTTGGGGACGGAGTAATTCGCCGCGCTGCGGCGGCTCATAAACTCTGTCCCGCAATTCTGAAACTTAGTTGGGGACAGAGTAATTCGCCGCGCTGCGGCGGCTCACAAACTCTGTCCCGCAATGAGTTAATGAGCGGCCCACTGCACCGACCCGATATCCACCCCATCCTTGTACATGTCCCACAGCGGCGACAGTTCGCGCAGCTTGGCGACCTTTTCCTTGATCAGCCGGATCGTGAAGTCGATGTCTTCCTCGGTCGTGAAGCGGCCGAAGGTGAAGCGGATCGAGCTGTGCGCCAGTTCGTCGCTGCGGCCGAGCGCGCGCAGCACGTAAGACGGTTCCAGGCTGGCCGACGTGCAGGCGGAGCCGGACGACACCGCCAGCTCCTTGATCGCCATGATCAGCGATTCGCCCTCGACGTAGTTGAAGCTGACGTTCAGGTTGTGGGCCACGCGGTGCGCCATGTCGCCGTTGATGTACACCTCTTCCATTTCGGTCAGGCCCTTCGCCAGCCGGTCGCGCAGCGCGGTGATGCGGGCGATTTCGCTGTCCATTTCCTCGCGCGCGATGCGGAAGGCTTCGCCCATGCCGACGATCTGATGGGTCGCCAGCGTGCCGGAACGCAGCCCGCGTTCGTGGCCGCCGCCGTGCATCTGCGCCTCGATGCGCACACGCGGCTTGCGCCGCACGTACAGCGCGCCGATGCCCTTCGGGCCATAGGTCTTGTGAGCGGTGAAGGTCATCAGATCGACCTTGGTTTTTTCCAGGTCGATATGCACCTTGCCGGTCGCCTGGGCGGCGTCGCAATGAAAGATGATGCCCTTCTTGCGGCACAGTTCGCCGATTTCGTCGATCGGCTGGATCACGCCGATCTCGTTGTTGACCAGCATCACCGATACCAGGATGGTGTCCGGGCGGATCGCTTCTTCCAGCTGTTCGATGGTGATCAGGCCATTGTCCTGCGGCTGCAGATAGGTCGCCTCGAAGCCCTGCCGTTCCAGTTCGCGCACCGTGTCCAGCACCGCCTTGTGTTCGGTCTTGACGGTGATGATGTGGCGGCCCTTGGTCTTGTAGAACTGTGCGGCACCCTTGATCGCCAGGTTGTCGCCCTCGGTGGCGCCGGAAGTCCAGATGATTTCACGCGGATCGGCGTTGACCAGCGCGGCGACCTGCGCGCGCGCTTCCTCGACCGCCTTTTCCGCTTCCCAGCCGTACAGGTGGCTGCGCGAGGCCGGGTTGCCGAACTGCTCGCGCAGATAGGGAATCATCTTGTCGGCCACGCGCGGATCGATCGGCGTCGTCGCCGAATAATCCAGATAGACCGGGAAATGCGGCGCCGAAATGGTGTCGATCAGTTTGGTTTGCAGGGGGGCGTTCATCATTGCTCCATCAGGCCGCGACGTGCGGGCCATGCACCACGGCCAGGCCGGGTTCGGGGTTGTTCAGGTTGCCATGACGCTGCTGGTCCACCAGATCCTGCAGCGAGACCGAATCGAGGTACTCGACCATCTTGCGGTTCAGCGTGGTCCACAGCTCATGGGTCATGCAGCGGCCGCCGCTTTCGCCCTCGGCGCGCCGGCAGTTTTCCTTGCCGCCGCACTGGGTCGCATCGAGCGGCTCGTCGACCGCGACGATGATCTGCGCCACCGTCACGTCCTGCGGACGGCGCGCCAGATTATAGCCGCCGCCGGGGCCGCGCACCGAGGCCACCAGCCGGTGGCGCCGCAGCTTGCCGAACAACTGTTCGAGGTAGGACAGCGAGATTTCCTGGCGCGAACTGATGCCGGACAGGGTGACCGGTCCATCGTCCTGGCGCAGGGCCAGATCGATCATCGCGGTGACGGCAAAACGGCCTTTGGTAGTCAGGCGCATGGGCGGCTCCGGATAGCTCCGGTATCAGCGGGGCGGGCAATAGCGTTGAAGGTTTCCATCAGCGCATGATTATAGCAAACCCGACTAAATCCGTCAGGTATTCACCCGGCCACGCCCTGCCCCTGCGGCGGCAGCTCGAACACCGCGATCGATTCGATGTGCGCGGTATGCGGGAACATGTTGATCACGCCGGCCTGCTTCAGCTGGTAGCCGGCGTCGCGCACCAGCACGCCGGCATCGCGTGCCAGCGTCGATGGATTGCAGGAAACATAGACGATGCGGGCCGGCTTCAGCGCAGCATCGGCCGCCGCCAGCGCGACGCAGACGGCGGCGGCGCCGTCGCGCGGCGGATCGATCAGCAGCTTGTCGAAGCGGCCCAGTGCGGCCCAGTCGGCGGCATCGAACTCGAACAGGTTACGGCACTGGAACGCGGTCTTGCCATCCAGCCCGTTCAGCGCGGCATTGGCGCCGGCGCGCTGCACCAGCGCCTCGCTACCCTCGATGCCGACCACCTGGCGCGCCTGCGTCGCCAGCGGCAGCGTGAAGTTGCCGAGGCCGCAGAACAAGTCGGCCACCCGCTCGTCCGGCCGCACCTCCAGCAGCCGCAGCGCGCGCGCCACCAGAACCCGGTTGATCTGATGATTGACCTGGGTAAAGTCGGTCGGCTTGAACGGCATCCGCACACCGAATTCCGGCAGCGAATACTGCAATCTCGGCTGTTCCGGATAGAACGGCGCGGCGGTATCCGGCCCCTTCGGCTGCAGCCACCATTGAATCTGATGGAGATCGGCGAATGCGCGCAGCAACTCCAGATCGGCGGCGGACGGCGGCGCCATCACGCGCAGCACCAGCACGATCGCCAGGCCGGCGCCGCCCTCGCCTTCGCCGACCGCCAGTTCGATCTGCGGCACCTGATCGACGATCGACAGCGCGCCGATCAGCGCGCGCAGCGGCAGCAGCAGCGCCGATACCTGCGGTGGCAGCACATGGCAGCGCGCCATGTCGGCGACGTACGGCGATTTCTTTTCGCGAAAGCCGACCAGTACCGTGCCTTTCTTGCGCACGTTGCGCACCGACAGCCGGGCGCGGTAGCGATAGCCCCAGCCCGGCCCGGCCAGCGGCCGCAGCACCGTTTCCGGCCTGACCAGGCCGATGTGCCACAGGTCGTCTTCCAGCACGCGCTGCTTGACCGCCACCTGCGCGCCGGCCTCCAGGTGCTGCATCGCGCAACCGCCGCAGACGCCGAAATGCGCGCATTTCGGCGTCACCCGCAGCGCCGACTCGCGGTGCAGCGCGGTGACGCTGGCGGCTTCCCACTTCGGCTTGCGCCGGTACGACTGAAAGCTGACCCGTTCGCCGGGCAAGGCGCCGTCGACGAAGATCACCTTGCCGGGCGTGCCATCTTCGTTGGTCAGATGGCCGACGCCGCGCGCCTCCATGTCGAGCGATTCGATATCGAGCTGATCTTGCTGCATAGGATGTGAGAGCGGAAAAGGGTTGCGCCGGCACGGCGCGCAAGCGGGTTCGACAGAACGCGGCCAGCGCGCAAAAGGCGCCATCGTAGCGCATCCGGCGGCCGGTCCGCCGGGTTTACAGCAGCGAATCCTTGCCGACGCCGAATCCGGCCAGCGTGCGCTTCAGCTTGACCAGCGATTCCTGCTGGATCTGGCGCACCCGCTCGCGCGTGACGCCCATTTCCGCCGCCAGTTCCTCCAGCGTCGCCGGATCGGCATTGTCCAGCCCGAAGCGGCGCGTGATGACCAGCCGCTGCTTCTCCGACAGCTTCTTCAGCCAGTCGCGCATCAGGATCACCATTTCCCGATACTCGGCGCGCGCATCCGGACTCTCGTCGTTGTCGCCGGGCAGCATGTCGATCAGGCTGATCTGCGGATCGTTGTCGAGCGGCGTGTCGAGCGAGGCGGCGTGGTCCGACAGCGCCAGGATGTCCTGCACGTCTTCCAGCGGCCGCCCGACCAATTGCGCGATGTCCTCGATGGTGGCGTCGCGGCCGTCACGCTGCTGCGCTTCCAGCTGATACTTGACGCGCAGGATCTGGTTCAGTTCGCGCACCATGTGCACCGGCAGCCGGATCGTGCGCGCCTGATTCATGATCGCCCGCTCGATGCTCTGGCGGATCCACCAGGTGGCGTAGGTCGAAAAGCGGAAGCCGCGCTCCGGCTCGAACTTGTCGATCGCCCGCATCAGGCCGAGATTGCCTTCCTCGATCAGGTCCAGCAGGATCACGCCGCGATTGATGTAATGCTTGGCGATCGACACCACCAGCCGCAGGTTGTGCTCGATCATCTTTTGCCGGGCGGCGAAATCGCCCTGCTTGGCCAGCGTCGCGTAATGCACTTCCTCGGCCACCGACAGCAGCGGCCGGGCGCCGATCTGGTTCAGGTAATGCTGGGTGGTATCGGCCGACAGTTCGGCGGCCAGCGTGGATTTCAGGTCGTCGGCATCCGGCGCCGCTGCCGCCTCGGCAGTCTCGGCGCCATCCACTTCCGGCGCCGACATGCCGTCGAACGACAATTCGGCGTCGTCATGCTCCGCCGCGGCGTCATCGTGTCGAGGCTCTTGGCTATCGCGAGTCATCCTGCCTGATCTCCGGTGGGGGATGAAGCGGTGGCTTCGGTCGTCTTTCCTGCCGACAGCATGCCGAACCCGCCAAGCCGCAGCCGACGGCAGGCGCGCTGCCGGATTACTGCATCGCCAGCCGCCCGGCCCGACGCCCGCGCGCCATCGCCTCAGCGGCGCGGCAGGTATTTGGCCGGATCGACCGGATTGCCCTGACGCCGGATTTCAAAATGCAACCGGACCGAATCGGCGTCGGAATTTCCCATCTCGGCAATTTTCTGGCCCTTGGTGATGGTCTGACCTTCTTTCACCAGGATGGTTTTATTGTGCGCATAGGCCGACAGCAGATTGGCGGTGTGCTTGATGATGACCAGATTGCCGTAGCCGCGAATGCTGCTGACGAACATGACGCGGCCGGCGCCGGCGGCGACGATCGGCTGGCCCAGCTTGCCGGCGATGTCGATGCCTTTCTTGCCGTCGTCGAAACCACGGATCACCTTGCCATCGGTCGGCCAGATCCAGCCCACGCCTTCGTCGTCGGCCAGCGGCGGCGTTTCCGCCTTGGCCGGCGCCGGAGCGGGAGCAGCAGCCACGGCCGGCGCGCTCGCCGCCGGTGCGGCATCCGGTTTCTGCATTTCCGCCAGCGCGGCTTCCGAATACGGTTTCTTGTCGCCCAGCGGCCCCTGTTTGCGCGCGGCCTCGCTGGTGGCTGCCGTGGCGGGCGCCGCCGGCACCGCGCCCGGTGTCAGCGGCCGCACTTCGACGCCCGAACCGGCCGCCACGCTGCCGACCTGCACCGCCGGCGTCCCTTCCGGCGGCAATACCCGCAGCACCTGATCGACCTTGATGTCGTTGGCGTTGGCCAGATGGTTCCAGGCCACCAGATCGTTCGGACTCTGGCCGAACTGCAGCGCGATCCGGTACAGCGTATCGCCCTTCTTCACCATGTAGTAGCCGTTGCCGACCGGCTGCACGGCCGGGGCCGCCGCCGGCGCGGCGCCGCCCTGCTCGACCACCGGCGCCGGGCGGCGCGGCGTGCTGCCGCAGGCGGCCAACAGCGCGACCAGCGCGGCAACCGGAATCCAGCGGAGTTTCGTCATTCCCATAAGTCGTTCAAGTCTTGTTTGGCCCGGCTTGCGCCGGCAGCGTTATCCGATGGTGCCGGCGCGCAGCGGCACGAAATGACAGTGTTCGAGGGTTTCACGGCGCCATTCCGCCTTGCCGGTGCGGACGATCAGTTCCAGCACCTGGCGGCTGCCACCGACCGGCGCCACCAGCCGGCCGCCGAGCGCCATCTGCTGCAGCAGCGCCGGCGGCACTTCGAGGCCGGCGGCAGCCAGAATGATACCGTCGAACGGCGCCACTTGCGGCAGGCCAAGCATACCATCCCCGTAATGCAGCCGAAGGTTGGCGATGCGCATCGGACGCAGGTTGGATTTGGCCAGTTCGTGCAGCGGCTTGATACGTTCGATCGAATACACTTCGCGCGCCAGCCGCGCCAGCACCGCCGCCTGATAGCCGCAGCCGGTGCCGATTTCCAGCACGCGGTCGAGCCGTCCGCCATGCTCGTTGTCACGCAATACCTCGATCATGCGGGCGACGATGTAGGGCTGCGAAATGGTCTGCTGGTAGCCGATCGGCAGCGAGGCATCGACGTAGGCCTGGCCGATCAGCCCCGGTTCGATGAACGCATGGCGCGGCACCGTTTCCAGCGCCGCCAGCACCGCCGCGTCACGCACGCCCTGGCTGGCAACGCGCGCCACCATCGCCTTGCGCACCGCTTCGGATACCGCCGGGCGCGGCGCCGCCTGCATCGGTGCCGCCGTTACCGTTGTCGTTGCCGAACGGGCGGCGCTGCGCGCCAGATCGAGCGCGGCGTTGCGGGTGGCGGTTTGCGGCGTCGCGGTGCCGCCCTGCGGACGGCCGCGCTGCGCCCTGGCATCGACCACCGACGACAGCGGCAGCGGAAAATTGCGCGGCTTCTGGGTCATGCGAAATCGGCGCGCAGCGCCTCCAGCTGGGCGCCGTGGGTCAGGTCGATCTGCAGCGGCGTCACCGACACGTGGCCGGCGGCGACCGCGTGGAAATCGGTGCCGGCGGCGGCATCGCGGGCATCGCCGCTGGGACCGATCCAGAAGATGTCCTTGCCGCGCGGGTCCTGCGACTTGATCACGCCGCCAGATGCGTGGCGGCGCCCGAGCCGGGTCACGGTCGCCGGTTTCAGCGCGTCATACGGCCGGTTCGGGATGTTGACGTTCAGCAGATAGGGTTTTTGCAGGTGGTCGAAACGACGCTGGACAATGTCGCGCGCGACCCGGGCGGCGGCGTCCAGTTCGGCCCAGCCCTTGTCGACCTGGGAAAAGGCAATCGCCGGCACGCCGAACAGAAAGCCTTCGGTGGCCGCCGCGACGGTGCCGGAATACAGCGTGTCGTCGCCCATGTTCTGGCCCTGGTTGATGCCGGATACCACCAGGTCCGGCGTATCGACCAGGAGGCCGGTCAGCGCCACGTGCACGCAGTCGGACGGCGTGCCGTTGATGAAATAGAAGCCGTTTTCGGCGCGGTAGACCGACAATGGCCGATCCAGCGTCAGCGCATTCGAGCAGCCCGAGCAGTTGCGGTCCGGCGCCACCACCACGATGTCGGCGATCGGCGCCAGCGCCTCGGCCAGCGCCGCCAGGCCCGGAGCCAGGTAGCCGTCATCGTTGCTGATCAGGATTTTCATACCCGGATTTTACCCGAAGCAACCTTGCCTTCCGCGCCGCGCGCCGGGCATTTTGCGGCATAATCCGCTAAATCAAACGGTCGTTCTTTTTTACGCAGCACTTAACGGAGACAGTATGAAAGCGATTATCTGCAAGGCCTGGGGATTGCCCGAAACCCTGACGGTGGAAGAATTGCCCGATCCGGCGCCGGGCGCCGGCCAGGTCAGCATCGAGGTGCAGGCCGCCGGCGTGAATTTCCCGGACGTGCTGATCATCCAGAACAAGTACCAGTTCAAGCCGGAACTGCCGTTCACGCCGGGCAGCGAGCTGGCCGGCGTGGTGCGCGCGGTCGGCGACGGCGTCAGCCACGTCAAGCCGGGCGATCGCGTGATCGCCTTCATCGGCAACGGCGCCTTCGCCCAGCAGGTGGTGGCCGCCGCCAACACGGTGATGCCGATGCCGCCGGAAATGGATTTCGACACCGCCGCCGCCATCACGCTGACCTACGGCACCTCGCACCACGCGGTGGTCGATCGCGCGCAGCTGAAAGCCGGTGAAACCATGCTGGTGCTGGGCGCAGCCGGCGGCGTCGGACTGGCGGCGATCGAGATCGGCAAGGCGCTCGGCGCCCGCGTGATCGCCGCCGCCTCCAGCGACGAAAAGCTGGAAGTCTGCAAGGCGCACGGCGCCGACGCGGTGATCAACTACAGCACCGAGGACTTGCGCGAAGCGATCAAGGCCGCCACCGGCGGCAAGGGCCCGGACGTGATCTACGATCCGGTCGGCGGCGTCTATGCCGAGCCGGCGTTCCGCTCGATCGGCTGGCGCGGCCGCTATCTGGTGGTCGGTTTCGCCAACGGCGAAATTCCGAAGCTGCCGCTGAATCTGGCGCTGCTGAAGGGTGCCTCGCTGGTCGGCGTGTTCTGGGGCGAATTCGCCCGCCGCGAGCCGAAGGCCAACCTGGCGGCGATGCAGCAGATGATGGGCTGGCTGGCCGAAGGCAAGATCCGGCCGCACGTCTCCGGCCGCTACGCGCTGGCCGAAACGCCGCAGGCGCTGAATGACATGGCGGCGCGCAAGGTCACCGGCAAGGTGGTGATCCAGCCGCAGCGCTAGGCGGCGAACGGCAGGATCGGCGCTGGCCGGAATCGGCCAGTGTCCGGTCCCATGTCCCGCCAGTCGCGCAACATGGGGAGTATGCGATCAAAATCGTTTCCCCATGCCCGGTGTAGATCGGCCAAAAAGGGAGTATATGAATACGCCGGGATATTTCAGAGTGCCGTGCCGGCCTCGTCCGGCAACGGTGGCTCGACGGCATTGGCGGCGCCCGGTTCGGCAAAAAACGCCCGCACCGTATCCAGTTCGCGGGTGCGCTTGAACGGCGGCAGGCTTTGCCAGATGCGGCGGCCGTAACCCTTCGAAATCAGGCGCGGATCGCAGATCATCAGCACGCCGCGATCGCTTTCGTCACGGATCAGGCGGCCGGCGCCCTGCTTCAGATTGATGATGGCTTCCGGCAGCTGGTGGTGGACGAAGCCGTTCAGGCCATTCTTTTCCATCGCCTCGATGCGCGCCGCCAGCACCGGATCGTCCGGCGGCGCGAACGGCAGCTTGTCGATGATCACCGCCGACAGCGCATCACCGCGCACGTCTACCCCTTCCCAGAAACTCTGGCTGCCGATCAGCACCGCGTTGCCGGCGGCGCGAAAGCGCTCCAGCAGTTCGGTGCGGCCGGCGTCGCCCTGCACTAGCAGCGGATACGGCCACTTGCGCTTGTCGAATTCGTCGCGCAGGCGCAGCGCGGCGCGGTTGACCGCGCGCATCGTGGTGCACAGCAGGAAAGTGCGGCCGCCGGCCGCCTCGATCACCGGCAAGGCGGCCTCCAGCACGGCGTCGGTATAGTCCGGCGAATTCGGCGCCGGCAGATGGTTCGGCACGTACAGCAAACCTTGCTGCGGGTAGTCGAACGGGCTCGGCCAGGTTTGCGCCGGTTCGCCGTCCAGCCCCATCTGCGCGGTGTAGTGGCTGAAATTGTTCTTCACCGCCAGCGTTGCCGAGGTGAAGATCCAGGCGCGCGACCCGCCCTCGCGCTGGCGCGCGAAGATCGGCGCGATCGACAGTGGCGTCTGATGCAGCTGTAGCGACGAGGCAAACACCTCCACCCATTGCACCCGCGCCGGGCCGTCGTCGGCGCCGGGCGCGGCCGGCTGGTTCCAGCCGTCCAGCCGCGTTGCCAGTTCGATCGCCCGGACGCGGCATTGCTCGATGGTTTCAGCGCGCTCGGCCTGCGCTTCCAGCGTCGGCAGCAGTGTGTTCAGTTCGGTCTTGAGCGTCTCCAGCGCGCCGAAGAAGGGGCTGGACGGCGCGATCTGGTGCACCGCCAGCCGCAGCGTGTCCTGCGGGAAGGCCAGCCGCAGATCGCGCGCGGCGCGCTCGACCGGCGCCACCAGCCGGGCCCAGTCGGCACCGTCGCGGGCGTGCGACAGCCCTTCGGCCAGCACGTCGCGGCACAGTTCCAGTACCTGCGAGGTCGATACCGTGTCGCCGAAGAACAGCGTGGCGGTGTCCGGCAGTTGATGCGCCTCGTCGAAGATCACGGTATTGGCGCTCGGCAGCAGCTCGGCGACACCGGTGTCCTTCAGCGCCACGTCGGCGAAGAACAGGTGGTGGTTGACCACCACCACGTCGGCCTGCTGCGCCTCGCGCCGCGCCTTCATCACGAAGCAATCCTGGTAGTACTGGCATTCGGCGCCGAGACAGGTGTCGCGGGTTGACGTCACCAGATTCCAGACCGAGGCAGTTTCCGGCACTTTCGACAGTTCCGCCTTGTCGCCGGAGCTGGTGGTCTTGATGAAGCGGCCGATCTCGCGCAGGTAGCCGACGTCCTCGCGCGCGCTCAGGCGGCCGTTCTGCAGCGTGCGCTCCAGGTGGAAATGACAGACGTAATTCGAACGCCCCTTCAGCAGTGCCACCGATACCGGCGCCTTCAGCGCCGCGCGCACGGTCGGAATGTCGCGCAGGTACAGCTGGTCCTGCAGGTTCTTGGTGCCGGTGGAAACGATCACCTTGCCGCCCCACAGCAGCGCCGGCACCAGATAGGCAAAGGTCTTGCCGGTGCCGGTACCGGCTTCGGCGATCAGCGTGCTGCGGCCGTCGATGGCGGCGGCGATCGCCTTGGCCATCTCGGTCTGCGACTGGCGCGGGCGGAAATTGCCGACCGCCGCACCGAGCGCGCCGCCGGCGCCGAACAGCAGTTCGATTTCGGCATCGTGGGTGCCCGGCGCGGCGGCGGAAGTGTCTGCGGTCAAAATCGGCAAATCGGAAAAGAAGCTGGCGCGGCCATGCCGGCGCCAGAGGAAGCGAGAGCGGCGTTCAGGCCGGCGTGTCCGGCACCAGTTGCATCTTCAGCAGGGTGATGTGATCCTTCAGCTGCAGCTTGCGCTTCTTCAGGCGGCGCAGTTGCAGTTCGTCGTGCGCAACATCCAGCACCAGCATCTGGATCACATTGTCCAGGTCGCGGTGTTCGACTTCGAGTTCGATGATGCGTCGCTGGATGTCTTCCAAGGCGGCCATGGTGTCCTGCGCGGTCCCCGCATTATTGCGGCTAAGATCGGCAACGTTTTCTCGCACCGGATTGCGTGCAATAATCTGTTGCCCTGATTCGATACACCGCGCAGTTTAATCTACCCAGACGAATGAGCCAATACAGGATAGAAGCCGGGACCGGCCAGCACATCGGCGACCGTACCGAACAGCAGGACCGCGTGGCGCTGCTGGCGGCGCCCAAGGCGCCCGGCTACATGATGGCGGTACTGGCCGACGGCATGGGCGGCAAGAGCGGCGGCGCGCTGGCGGCGGAACAGGTGATCCGCAGCGCGCGCCAGCTGTTCGAGAGCTTTTCGCCGCTGACCGACAGCGTCGACGACATGCTGCGCAGCATCGCCCGCGACACCCATACGATCATCAAGCTGTCCGGGCTGTCGGCGGAAAAGGAGCCGCACAGCACGATGGTGGCGCTGGTGCTGACGCCGGAAAAAGAAGCGATCTGGGCGCACGTCGGCGATTCGCGCCTGTACCGCTTCGACGGCCCGAATTTCGCCGAGCACACGATCGACCATTCCTACGTCGAACAGCTAGTGGCCGAGGGCCGGCTGACGCGCGCCCAGGCCAAGGAACACAAGCTGTCGAACCTGCTGGTCAACGCGCTCGGCTCCGGCAATCAGGAACCTTACGTCACCATCGGCCGCCATCGCGGCCTGCGCGCCGGCGATCATTTCCTGCTGTGCTCGGACGGGCTCTGGCACTATTTCAGCGACGCCGAACTGGGCGCGGCGATCGCGATGAATTCGCCGCGCGACGGCGCCGAAATGTTGATCCGCAAGGTGCGCGAACGCGCCGCCGGCACGGCGGCCGACAATTGCACCTTCGCCATCGTCAAGCTGACGGTGCCGCCGGCCGAGGAAAAAAACTACACCGTCAAGAAGATGCGGCGCGCGGTATAGCGCCGGTTGCCGGCCCCGCCTCGCGGGTCCGGCCGATGCCGAACACCAGTTCAGGGTTTCGGCGTAGCGGCAGGCGCCGTGCCATCCTTCTCGGCGCGGCGTTTTTCCTTTTCGGCGCGATTGGCCGCCAGTTCGCGCTGACGCGCTTCCGACGCGCGTTTCTTTTCCTCGAACTCCCGAATCCGCTGGGCACGCAGATCGGCGTTGGCGGCTTCCTCGGCCTGCTTCTCCCGCAGCCGCGCCGCGTGCTCGGCGACGCGCCGGTCGGCGGCGCCTTCATGGGCGCGGGCATTGGCCTCGGCTTCGGCGGCGGCACGGGCGTTGCGCTCGACCTTGGCGGCAGTGTCGGCATCGCGCTGGCGTTGCTGGGCGGCGCGCTGGCGCGCTTCTTTCTCGTTGCTCTGGCGCTGTTCCTCCAGATTGCGGTCGCGCTCCTCGACCTTGGCGCGGCGCTTCCAGGTATTGGCTTCGATCTCGATCGGACGGATGCTCTGGCTATCGATCCGGTGCCGTTCGGCCGCCTGGGCCAGGCAGCGGGATACGAAGAAGCGGTCGTAGCACTCGTTCTGTTCGGCGTAATAGCGCGCCTCGATCTGCTGGCGCTGCGCCTCGGCGCCACGCAGCGCCTCATCGGCCGCTTCCGCCGTCCGGATCGAACCGGACGGATGCTGCGCGACCCAGGCGGCAACGTCGTCATCGGCACTGGCGGCGCCGAACGTCACCAGCAGTGCGGCGGCCGCCAGCGGCCGGCAAAGGCGGCGGAGAAGAAGGTTCGGAGCGGGCATCGGCTTCACGGGGCGGGTTCAGGTCAGGGTATCGGCGGCGGCGCGGCGTTCGCTTTCCATGTATTCGCGCGACTGCATTTCCATGATGCGCGATACGGTGCGGTGGAATTCGTTGGACAGGATGCCTTGCGTATACAGTTCCTCGGGCGGCACCGCCGCCGACATGATCAGCTTGACCTTGTGGTCGTACAGCACGTCCACCAGCCAGGTGAAGCGGCGCGCCTCGGACGACATCGCCGCCGACATCGCCGGAATCCCGGACAAAATCACGGTGTGGAAGCGGCTGGCGATTTCCAGATAGTCGTTCTGTGAGCGCGGACCGCCGCACAGCGTGGCGAAGTCGAACCAGATGACGCCGCCGGCGCGCCGCAGCGCGCGGATTTCCCGCGATTCTATGCGAATCCGCGGGTCTTCGTCGGCCGCTTCGGCGATGCCGGCGAAGGCGTGGCGCAACGCCCGGTCGGCTTCGGCGCCGAGCGGCGTATGGTAGATCCGCACCTGTTCCATCACCCGCTTGCGGTAATCGACGCCAGCATCGACGTTCAGCACGTCCAGCCGCTCCTTCAGCAGCGCGATGGTCGGCAGCATGCGGTCGCGGTGCAGGCCGTCCGGATACAGATCGTCCGGCCGGTAATTGGAGGTCATCACGAACGACACGCCGTTGTCGAACAGCGCGCGCAGCAGGTTGTACAGGATCATCGCGTCGGCGATGTCGGAGACGTGGAATTCGTCGAAGCAGATCAGCCGGTATTTCTTCGCCACCCGCTGCGCCACGGCGTCGAGCGGATCGGCCATGCCTTTCAGCTCATCGAGCTGCGCGTGTACCGCGCGCATGAATTCGTGGAAATGCAGGCGTGTCTTGCGTACCACCGGCACCGCCGAATAAAAGCTGTCCATCAGGAACGACTTGCCGCGCCCGACGCCGCCCCACATGTAGACGCCGCGCGGCACTTCGGGCCGGCTGATCAGGCGCTTGATGGCACTGGAGCGGCGCGCCTTGAACGCCACCCATTCGTCGTAAGCGCGCTGCAGCCGCTGCACCGCGCGCCGCTGCGCGTCGTCGGCGCTGAAGCCGCGCTGCGTCAGCGCCTGCGCATAGAATTCCTCGACGTTCATCGGGCGCCGCCGATACCGCGATACGCAGCCGCCGCAAATACCGGATGATTCCAAGCCGGATTCAAAGACATGGGAGTATGCTTAAAAAATGACCAGTGGGCGCCCGCCACAGGCGGGTATGCCGGGGAGTATATGGAAACACCAGGAATCCGGAACGGCCACCGTCAGCGCGGCGTCAGCTGCACCGCCAGGTACGGCGGATAGGCTGAGGCAGCGGCACCGCCGATCGGCATCTCCATGCCGACGCCAACACCGACATTGCCGCTGCCGCCGCCGATTCCGACGCCGAACCGCGGCCGCGCCGCCGCGCCCGGCCGGTACAGCACTTCGGCACGGTAGAAGCCGGGCCGGTCGCAAACCACGCGCACGTCGCCTTCCAGCAACGCGACCGGCAGCGCCACCGGCGTCGTCACATCCCAGCGCTTGCCGCCGCTGACGACCACGCAATGAGTGCCGGCCAGCGACTGCCCGGCCGCCACGCTGTCGATCGTCATCTGGCCCTGGCCCTGGCCCTGGCCCTGGCCCTGGCCCTGACCCTGACCCTGGCCTTGACCCGGCGCTGCCGGCGGCGTGGCGCAGGCCGCCAGCAACGTGGCCAGCACCGGCAGCAACAGCGTCAAACAACGACCGGACATTGCAGGGAAACGCGCCCGCCTAGAAGTTCAGCGAACGCTTGTCGACCGCCAGCGCCGCTTCCTTGGTCGATTCCGACAGCGACGGATGGGCATGGCAGATGCGCGCGATGTCCTCGGCCGAGGCGCGGAACTCCATCGCCACCACCGCTTCGGCGATCAGTTCGGACACCATCGGCCCGACCATGTGGACGCCGAGGATTTCGTCGGTGGTGGCATCGGCCAGGAACTTCACCATGCCCGAGGTATCGCCGAGCGCGCGGGCGCGGCCGTTGGCCATGAACGGAAAGGTGCCGGCCTTGTAGGCGACGCCGTCGGCCCTCAGCTGCTGCTCGGTCTTGCCGACCCAGGCGATTTCCGGCGAGGTGTAGATCACCCACGGAATCGTGTTGAAGTTGACGTGGCCGTGCTGGCCGGCGATCCGCTCGGCCACCGCGACGCCCTCCTCTTCCGCCTTGTGCGCCAGCATCGGCCCGCGCACCACGTCGCCGACCGCCCAGACGTTCGGCAGGTTGGTGCGGCAATCGCCATCGACCGCGACGAAGCCGCGCTCGTCGAGCTGCAGGCCGACGCTTTCGGCGTTCAGGCCGGTGGTGTTCGGTACCCGGCCGATCGACACGATCAGCTTGTCGAACACCGCCTTCTGCGTGGCGCCGGAGGCATCCGCGTACTCGACCGTGACATCCTTCTTGCCGGCCTTGACCGCATTGATCTTGACGCCCAGACTGATCTTCAGCCCCTGCTTGGTCAGCAGCTTCTGCGCTTCCTTGGCGATCTGTTCATCGACCGCGCCGAGGAAGGCCGGCAGCGCTTCCAGCACCGTCACGTCGGCGCCGAGGCGGCGCCAGACGCTGCCCATTTCCAGGCCGATCACGCCGGCGCCAATCACGCCGAGCTTGGCTGGCACCGCGCCGATCGCCAGCGCCCCGGTATTCGAGAGAATCAGCTTTTCGTCAAACGGCGCGCCCGGCAGGGCACGGGCGTTGGAGCCGGTCGCCACCACCACGTGGGTGGCGGTCAGGGTTTCCTCGGCCTTGCCATCGACCTTGATCTGGTACTTGCCGCCATCGACGGCGGCGAACGAACCGCGACCATGGAAGAAGCTGACCTTGTTCTTCTTGAACAGGTAAGCGATACCGTCGTTGTTCTGCTTGACCACGCCATCCTTGCGCCCCAGCAGCTGCGCCAGGTTCAGGCCGAGGCCCTTGACTTCGATGCCGTGCGCGGCGAAGCCATGGCCGGCATGTTCGTAATATTCGGACGACTGCAGCAGCGCCTTCGACGGAATGCAGCCGACATTGGTGCAGGTGCCGCCCAGTGCCGGGCCGCCCTTGTCGTTCTTCCATTCGTCGATGCAGGCCACCGAAAAACCGAGCTGGGCGGCGCGGATCGCCGCCACATAGCCGCCGGGGCCGCCGCCGATCACCACCACGTCAAATTGCTTGGACATAACCACCTTCATTCGTATGCGGGAGGATGAGGAAAAACGGGAGACTGCCGCGCAGCGCGGCACCTCCCGTTCCTTGCGGATTTACAGATCGAGCAGCAGACGCGCCGGGTCTTCCAGCGCCTCCTTCATCGCCACCAGTCCGAGCACCGCTTCGCGGCCGTCGATGATGCGGTGGTCGTAGGACAGCGCCAGGTAGTTCATCGGCCGGATCACGATCTCGCCGTTCTCGACCACCGCGCGGTCCTTGGTGGCATGGATGCCGAGGATCGCCGATTGCGGCGGATTGATGATCGGCGTCGACAACATCGAACCGAAGGTGCCACCATTGGAGATCGAGAAGGTGCCGCCGGTCAGTTCATCCAGCGTCAGCTTGCCGTCCTTGGCCTTGGCGCCGAATTCGCCGATCTTCTTTTCGATGTCGGCGATCGACATCTGGTCGGCGTCACGCAGGATCGGCACCACCAGCCCGCGCGGCGAGCCGACCGCGATGCCGATGTCGAAGTAACCGTGATAGACGATGTCGTTGCCGTCAACCGAAGCGTTGATGATCGGATAGCGCTTCAGCGCCGCCACCGCCGCCTTGACGAAGAACGACATGAAGCCGAGCTTGACGCCGTGCTCCTTCTCGAACTTGTCCTTGTACTTGGCGCGCAGGTCCATCACCGGCTTCATGTTGACTTCGTTGAACGTCGTCAGGATCGCGTTGGTGGATTGCGATTGCAGCAGGCGCTCGGCGATACGCGCGCGCAGCCGGCTCATCGGCACCCGCTCCTCCGGGCGATCTTCGGTGCCGGCGCCGCTCGGCGCGGCCACCGGCTGCAGTGCCGGCTTGGCCGGCGCCGCCTTCGGCGCGGTGGTGGTGAGCGCATTGAGCACGTCGCCCTTCAGCACGCGCCCATCCTTGCCGCTGCCGGCGACATCGGAGGCCGCCATGTTGTTGTCGGCCAGGATCTTGGCGGCGGCCGGCATCGCGACCGCGGCGGCGCTGGGCGCCGGTGCGGCTGCAGCCGGAGCAGGCGCAGGTGCCGGGGCGGCAGCCGCGGCCGGAGCGGCGGCGCCAGCGGTGGCATCGGTGTCGATCATCGCGATCACTTCGCCAGCCACCACGGTGGCGCCGTCATTCTTGACGATCTGGGTGATGACGCCGGCGTCCGGCGCCGGCAGCTCCAGCACCACCTTGTCGGTTTCGATGTCGATCAGGTTTTCATCGCGGGCGACGGCTTCGCCGACCTTCTTGTGCCATTGCAGCAGGGTCGCCTCGGCGACCGATTCCGACAGTTGCGGAACTTTGACTTCCAGGATTGCCATGTAACTCTCCGTTTCGGTTTGTTCAGACGGCGGGCCAGCTTCTGTCCCGCCGCCGGGTTCATTTGGTCAGCACGTAGCCCTTGAGCTTGGAAAACGCGGTGTCGAGCAAGGCCTTCTGCTGCGCATAGTGCTTGTCGTAATAGCCGACCGCCGGCGAGGCGGAAGCCGGACGGCCGGCATAGGCCAGGCGCTGGCCAGCTTCGAGGTTCTCGAACACGTTGTGCTGGATCTGGAACCAGGCACCCTGATTCTGCGGCTCGTCCTGCGCCCACACCAGCTCGGTGAAGTTGGGGAACTTCTTCAGTTCGGTTGCCAATGCCTTGTGCGGGAACGGATACAGCTGTTCCAGGCGGATGATCGCGGTATCGGCCTGCGCGCGCTCGGTACGGGCATTGACCAGGTCGTAATACACCTTGCCGGAGCAGGCGACCACGCGCTTGACCTTTTTCGGATCGATCTTCGAATCGACTTCGCCGATCACGGTCTGGAAAGTGCCCTTGGCCAGCTCCGACAGCGACGAACCGGCGTCCTTGTTACGCAACAGCGACTTCGGCGTCATGATCACCAGCGGCTTGCGGAACAGACGGATCATCTGGCGCCGCAGCAGATGGAAGATCTGCGCCGCGGTGGTCGGCTGCACCACCTGCATGTTGTTGTCGGCGCACAGCTGCAGATAGCGTTCCAGACGCGCCGACGAGTGCTCCGGCCCCTGCCCTTCGTAACCGTGCGGCAGCATCATCACCAGGCCCGAGGCACGACCCCACTTGACTTCGCCGGAGCTGATGAACTGATCGATCACCACCTGCGCGCCGTTGGCGAAATCGCCGAACTGCGCTTCCCAGATCGTCAGGGTGTTCGGCTCGGCGGTCGAATAGCCGTATTCGAAACCAAGCACCGCCTCTTCCGACAGCACCGAGTCGATGACGCGGAACGGCGCCTGCTTGTCCGACACGTGCTGCAGCGGAATGTAGGTGCCGGCATCCCAGCGTTCGCGGTTCTGGTCATGCAGCACCGCGTGGCGGTGCATGAAGGTGCCGCGCCCGGCGTCCTGGCCGGTGATGCGGATCGCGTAACCGGACGATACCAGCGAGGCGAACGCCAGATGCTCGCCCATGCCCCAGTCCAGCTTGAGCTCGCCGTTACCCATCGCGGCACGATCGGCCAGCACCTTTTCCACCAGCGGATGCACCTTGAAGTGGTCCGGCACCTCGGTGATGCGCGCCGACAGACGCTTCAGTTCGGCCAGCGGCACCGAGGTATCGGCGGCATCGGTCCACTTGCGGTTCAGGAACGGCATCCAGTCAACCGCGTACTTGTTCTTGAAATTGGAGATGACCGGATCGATCGCATGCTTGCCGGAATCCATTGCGTCGCGGTAGGCCTTCACCATCGCTTCGCCGGCATCGGCATCGATCACGCCCTGCGCCACCAGCTTGTCGGCGTACAGCTTGCGGGTGCCGGGATGCTGGCCGATCTTCTTGTACATCAGCGGCTGCGTCAGTGCCGGCGTGTCCTGCTCGTTGTGGCCGAGCTTGCGGTAGCAGACGATGTCGACCACGATGTCCTTCTTGAACTCGAGCCGGTAGTCGAGCGCGATCTGGGTCGCCAGCACCACCGCTTCGGCGTCGTCACCGTTGACGTGCAGCACCGGGGCCTCGATCATCTTGACGACGTCGGTGCAATACAGCGTCGAGCGCGAATCGCGCGGATCGGAGGTGGTGAAGCCGATCTGGTTGTTGATGACGATGTGCAGCGTGCCGCTGGTGCCGTAACCGCGCGTCTGCGCCAGGTTCAGCGTTTCCATCACCACACCCTGGCCGGCAAAGGCGGCGTCGCCATGCACCAGGATCGGCAGCACCTGCGAGCCGTCGCGGTCGTTGCGACGCTCCATGCGGGCGCGCACCGAACCCTCGACCACCGGGTTGACGATTTCCAGATGCGACGGATTGAAGGCCAGCGACAGATGCACCGGGCCGCCGGCGGAACTGATGTCCGACGAAAAACCCTGGTGGTACTTGACGTCGCCAGCCGGCAGATCGTCGCCGTGCTTGCCTTCGAATTCGGCGAACAGTTCCTGCGGCGTCTTTCCGAGCGTATTGACCAGCACGTTCAGACGGCCACGATGCGCCATGCCGATGACGATTTCCTGCACGCCCTTGCCGCCGGCGCGCTGGATCGCTTCGTCCAGGGAGGCGATGAAGCTTTCGCCGCCTTCCAGCGAAAAGCGCTTCTGGCCGACGTACTTGGTGTGCAGATAGCGCTCCAGCCCCTCGGCGGCGGTCAGACGATCCAGGATGTGGCGTTTTTTCTCGGCCGGGAAATTGGCCGCCGAACGGCTCGATTCGAGCTTTTCCTGCATCCAGCGCTTTTGCGCCGGATCGCCGACATACATGAATTCGGCGCCGATCGAACGGCAGTAGGTGTCGCGCAGCATGTTCAGCAGATCGCGCAGGGTCGCGGTCTCGGTGCCGAAGTAGGTATTGCTGATGGTGAACACCGTGTCCATGTCGGCATCGGTGAAACCGTAGAACGCCGGATCGAGTTCGGGAATGTTCGGCCGCTCCTGGCGTTGCAGCGGGTCGAGATTGGCCCAGTGGGTACCGAGGAAACGGTAGGCGGCGATCAGCTGGGTGACGGCGACACGCTTGCGGCCCAGTTCGGCATCAGCCGAAGCCACCACGGTACGGATCGGTCCCTGCTTGGCGCGTTCGGCGAAGGAAGCGATGACGGTCGCATGGGCGACGTCGGGACGGGTGGAGCCGTCGACCGCCGGCACGTGCTGCATCGCGTCGAAATAGGCGCGCCAGCCGTCGGAAACCGAGCCGGGGTTATTCAGATAGGACTCGTACAGCTCTTCAATGTACGGAGCATTGCCACCCGACAGATAGGAACTGGCTCGGGATTGCTGCATCATCTTGCTCACCTTTCTTCGCGCTTCGCGAGATTAGCGGGTTGGTCTAACCTTCCGCGACACGGCCTGACCGGTTAGCGGATTGCACATCAAGTTGTGGGGGAAGGGCTGGATTTGGGACAAATTCAAACAGGCTGAAAGCATAGCACACAAGACCCGCCAACAAAAAAGCGAGCCGGATGGCTCGCTTTTCTGGAAACGGCTATGCAGCTCAGGAACGCTTGCCGAGCGGCGGCACGTCGCGCTGCGATGCGCCGATGAACAGCTGGCGCGGGCGGCCGATCTTCTGCTCCGGATCGGAAATCATTTCGTTCCATTGCGCGATCCAGCCGACCGTACGGGCCATCGCGAAGATGCCGGTAAACAGCGACACTGGAATGCCCAGCGCCGACTGCACGATGCCGGAGTAGAAGTCGACGTTCGGATACAGCTTGCGCGAAACGAAATAGTCGTCTTCCAGCGCCACCTTTTCCAGCGCCATCGCCAGCTTGAACAGCGGATCGTTTTCCAGCCCGAGTTCGTTCAGCACTTCGTAGCAGGTTTCGCGCATCAGCTTGGCGCGCGGATCGTAGTTCTTGTAGACGCGATGGCCGAAGCCCATCAGCTTGACGCCGGAGTTCTTGTCCTTGACCTGCTTGACGAACTCGCCGATCTTGTCGGGCGAACCGATTTCCCGCAGCATGTTCAGCGCCGCTTCGTTGGCGCCACCGTGCGCCGGCCCCCACAGGCAGGCGATGCCGGCGGCGATGCAGGCGAACGGATTCGCACCGGAAGAACCAGCCAGACGCACCGTCGAGGTCGAAGCGTTCTGCTCGTGGTCAGCGTGCAGGATCAGGATGCGATCCAGCGCGCGCACCAGCACGTCATTGGTCTTGTACTCCTCGCACGGATTGGAGAACATCATGCGCATGAAGTTGGCGCTGTACGACAGGTCGTTGCGCGGATAGACGAACGGCTGGCCGAGCGAATACTTGTAGGCCATCGCCACCAGCGTCGGCATCTTGGCGATCAGGCGGATCGCCGACACTTCGCGGTGGTGCGGATCGTTGATGTCGAGCGAATCGTGATAGAACGAGGCGAGCGCACCGACAGTGCCAACCAGCACCGACATCGGATGCGCGTCACGGCGGAAGCCGCGGAAGAAGAACTGCATCTGCTCGTGCACCATCGTGTGCTGCGTGACAGTGGAGACGAACTTGTCCTTTTCGGCGGCGTTCGGCAGTTCGCCGTTCAGCAGCAGGTAGCAGGTTTCGAGGAAGTCGCAATTGACCGCCAGCTGCTCGATCGGGTAGCCGCGATACAGTAGCTGGCCCTTGTCGCCATCGATGTAGGTGATCGACGAATTGCAGGAAGCGGTCGACATGAAGCCGGGGTCGTAGGTGAACTTGCCGGTGGTGCCGTACAGCTTGCGGATGTCGATCACGTCCGGGCCGATCGACCCCTTGTAGATCGGGAAATCCAGGGAGGGGGTACCGTCCGAAAACGATAGCGTCGCTTTGGTGTCAGATTGAGTCATGGGCCTTCCTTTTTTTACCGAGGCGGTGAGTCGTTGATTAAAAATAGGACGCAACCAGCTGCGCAAGCAAAGCGGCCCGTTCAGGCACCGCGCAATTTCGTCAGCAGCGCATGAAGCGGCGGCGAAGCGAGTTCACCATGCGGCTCCTTGCGTGCCAGCAAAAGATCCAGCAATTCGCTGTCCGGCAATTCCATCAGCCGGGAAAATTCCGCGACTTCCTGGTCCGTCAACTCCATTTCGTGGGAATCCAGAAAACGGGTCAGGATCAGGTCGTTTTCCAGCAGACCGCGCCGTGCGCGCCAGCGTAGCCGCGCGCGCTTGGCCGGATCGGCCTGGTGCGTCATTTCCATATGATGCGTCTTCCGTTCAGTTCCCGCATTCCATGGCGCGGCTGGCGGCGGCCCGCCATCCGCGCCCGCAACCTTTTGTCAGGCCGCGCGACGGACCATCAGTTCCTTGATCTTGCCGATCGCCTTGTTCGGGTTCAGACCCTTCGGGCAAACATCGACGCAGTTCATGATGGAACGGCAGCGGAACAGACGGTACGGATCTTCCAGGTTGTCCAGCCGCTCGCTGGTGGCGAGATCACGGCTGTCGGCCAGGAAACGGTAGGCCTGCAGCAGACCGGCCGGACCGACGAACTTGTCCGGATTCCACCAGAACGACGGGCAGGAAGTCGAGCAGCAGGCGCACAGGATGCACTCGTACAGGCCATCCAGCTCCTCGCGCTGTTCCGGCGACTGCAGACGCTCCTTCTCCGGCGGCAGCGTATCGTTGATCAGGTACGGCTTGATCGAATCGTACTGCTTGAAGAACTGCGTCATGTCGACGATCAGGTCCCGGATCACCGGCAATCCGGGCAGTGGCTTCAGCACGATCGGCTGCGTCAGTTCGTTCAGGTTGGTGATGCAGGCCAGTCCGTTCTTGCCGTTGATGTTCATCGCGTCGGATCCGCACACCCCTTCGCGGCAGGAACGGCGCAGCGACAGCGAGTCATCGACGTCGGACTTGATGCGCTGCAGCGCATCCAGCAGCATCTTGTCGGTGTCCTTCAGTTCCACCGTGACGTCTTGCATGTACGGCCGGCTGTCCTTGTCCGGATCGTAGCGATAGATTTGTAGCTTCAGTGTGCGTGCCATGGTCGGGCCTTATCAAAATTGCGGAACAAAAACATGCAGTGGAGGCAGAAGGACCTTGCGGGTTGGCTTACCGCGCCCGCCGGTCCTGGCGCCACTGAATCGGCTTCTGTCACCGCCCAATCAGAATGTGCGGGCTTTCGGCTGGAAGGTTTCCACCGTCAGCGGTTTCGTCACCACCGGCTTGTACTCGAGTCGGTTGCCTTCGGAGAAGTACAGCGTGTGCTTCATCCAGTTGGCATCGTCGCGCTCTTCGTAATCCTGGTGCGCGTGGGCACCACGCGATTCCTTGCGCGCCAGCGCCGATGTGATGGTCGCCTTCGCCACTTCGATCAGGTTGTCCAGTTCGAGCGCTTCGACGCGCGCCATGTTGAACACCTTCGACTTGTCCTGGAAGGCGACATGCTTGCGCCGTTCGTCCAGTTCCATGATCTTGTCATAGCCGGTCTGCAGCAGCGCATCGGTGCGGAACACGCCGCAATAATGCTGCATCGTCGCACGAATATCATTGGCGACATCCTGCACCCGTTCCGAGCCCTTGCTGTTTTCCAGCCGTGCCATGCGCTCCATCGCGAAGTCGGCGGCATCCGCCGGCAGCGGCTTGTGGCTCTTGTCCTGCAGCCGCTGCGCGACGATGTGGTCGCCGGCGGCACGGCCGAACACCACCAGATCGAGCAGCGAGTTGGTGCCCAGCCGGTTGGCGCCATGCACCGACACGCACGAGCATTCGCCGATCGCGTACATGCCCTGCACCACCTCGTTCGGATTGCCGTTCTTCGGTGCCACCACCTGCCCGTGGATGCTGGCCGGAATGCCGCCCATCTGGTAGTGGATGGTCGGCACCACCGGGATCGGTTCCTTGGTGGCGTCGACGTTGGCGAACTTGTGGCCGATTTCCAGAATCGACGGCAGCCGCTTGTGGATGGTATCAGCGCCGATGTGGCGCAGATCGAGCAACACGTGATCCTTGTTCGGACCGCAGCCGCGCCCTTCCTTGATTTCCTGGTCCATCGAACGCGACACGAAGTCACGCGGCGCCAGATCCTTGTAGTGCGGCGCGTAACGCTCCATGAAGCGTTCGCCATTGCTGTTGATCAGGATGCCGCCTTCGCCGCGCACCCCTTCGGTGATCAGCACGCCGGCGCCGGCGACGCCGGTCGGATGAAACTGCCAGAATTCCATGTCTTCCAGCGGCAGGCCGGCGCGCGCCGCCATGCCGAGGCCGTCACCGGTATTGATGAAGGCATTGGTCGAAGCTGCGAACACGCGGCCGGCGCCGCCGGTGGCGAACAACGTGGTTTTCGCGTGCAGCATCATCACGTCGCCGGTTTCCATTTCCAGCGCCACCACACCCAGCACGTCGCCATCGGCATCGCGGATCAGATCGATCGCCATCCATTCGACGAAGAAATGGGTGCGTGCGCGGACGTTGCGCTGATACAGCGTATGCAGCAGCGCATGGCCGGTGCGGTCGGCTGCCGCGCAGGCGCGCTGCACCGCTTTTTCACCGAAATTGGCGGTATGGCCGCCGAACGGGCGCTGGTAGATGGTGCCGTCCGGATTGCGGTCGAACGGCATGCCGAAATGTTCGAGTTCGTAGACGACCTTGGGCGCCTCGCGGCACATGAATTCGATCGCGTCCTGGTCGCCCAGGTAGTCGCCGCCCTTGACGGTGTCGAACATGTGCCAGTACCAGTTGTCCTCGGCCATGTTGCCGAGCGACGCGCCGATGCCACCCTGCGCCGCGACCGTGTGCGAACGCGTCGGAAACACCTTGGACAGCACTGCCACGTTCAATCCCGCCTCCGCCAGCTGCAGCGAAGCGCGCATGCCGGAACCGCCGGCGCCGACAATCACCGCATCGAAGCGACGAGTAGGAATTGTGGATTTGATGTTTGCCACGATTACACTCTCCACAAAATCTGCGCCGCCCATCCGGCACAACCGATCAGCCACACCAGCGTGGCCACTTCCAATACCAGCTTGATTCCGACCACCTTGACGTAGTCCATCAGGGCGTCGCGCACGCCGACCCACACGTGGTAGATCAACGCGATGATCGTGACGAAGGTCGCGATCTTGAACCATTGACGGGCAAACAGCCCGGCCCAGCCTTCATAGCTGAAATCGCTCGCGCACAGGAAGGACACCAGCAGGATGACGGTGTAGATCGCCATCACCACCGCGGTTGCCCGCTGCGCCATCCAGTCCCGCAAACCGTAATGCGCGCCGACGACCAGCCGCTTCGAACCAAAATTCTTATCCATGATCAGAACACTCCAAACAGCTTCAAGGCAACCAGGAACGCCAGCACCAGGCTGACCACCAGCACGCTCGCCGCCGAACGGCGCGCGCCTTCCTTGCTCAGACCGATGTGGTTGTCCATGATCAGATGACGGAAGCCGGCGCAGAAATGGTGCAGATAGGCCCAGCACAGCGCGAGGATGACCAGCTTGACGAACCAGCCGGACGTGAAGCTCTTGAAGTAGTCGAAGGAAATTTCCGAGGTCAGGCTCCTGTCGAGCAGGTACAGCACGAAAGGCAGCAGCACGAACATCAGCAGACCGCTGATCCGGTGCAGGATCGACACCACTGCCGCCAGCGGCATCCGGTATCGAAGAATCTGGAAGATATGGATATTACGAAATTGCGGCCGGGCGCTTTTCGCGGCATCTGACATAACAAGACCTCCTACTTGATCAATCCTGCAATTTTCGCCGATTTTGTGCATCACACCAATAGGTATTTACCCAAAGCAAGCAATAAATCGGTACGCACGATCCAGCGCCTCCCCGGTCCGGCCGGTGCCGGCGAGGTGCCCGCGCTTTCAACTCAATTCGTTGTAATAGTGATGCCGCTCGGTCAGATACAGGCCGCGCCGCACCTCGACCGGCTTGTCGCCATAGGTCAGCGACACCCGCTCGACGCTCAGCAGCGGCGTACCGATCGCCACCTGCAGCAACTCGGCCACTTCGGCATCGGCATCCACCGCTCGCAGCTTTTCGCTGGCGCGGATCATGTGCGTACCGAATTCGGTTTCGAACAGGGCGTACATCGGCCCCTTGTATTCGCTCAGACGTTCCGCCGTCAATCCCTTGAACAGCGCGCCCGGCAGCCAGATTTCCTCGAGGATCGTCGGTGCGCCGTCGAACGACTGCACGCGCTTGATGAAGATCACCGGATCGCCCGATTTCATTTCCAGCAGCCGCGCCACTTCGGCCGGCGCCCGCAGCCGCCTGACCTCGACGATACGGTTGTGCGCCAGATGCGCGGTGCCGACGTCCGGCATCAACCGCAGGAAGCGGAATTCGGCGCGCGCCTCGTGATGGGTAGCGACGAAGGTTCCCTTGCCCTGCCGCCGCACCACCAGGTTTTCCGCCGCCAGCTCGTCGATCGCCTTGCGCACGGTCCCCTGGCTGACCCGGAAACGGGTGGCCAGTTCGACTTCGCTCGGAATCAGCTCGCCCGGCTTCCACTCTCCCGACTGCAGGCTTTGCGTGATCAGGGCCTTGATCTGCTGATACAGCGGACTGAAGGTGGCGGAGGGGGTGGACACGGAGGAGCCATTGCCGGTCGGATTGGACAGAATGGAACTCATGGCGGGAATTTCACCATACAACACGCCCGCACGTCCAGCAAAACTTATGACTTAGCTGTCTTATATAAGATATATGAATCTGATTGACACACTGGTTGTCCGCGCCTAAACTCGCGGGCGAATCGCGGGCGCGGCCACCCGGCACGCCCGCTCCCGCGCGGCGGCGCCTCGGCGCCGCCCGTTCAACGGTATCATTACGGATTTTCGGATCAGCGCCCGGCCCCGCCGGTTTGCCGCTCCCCCCAGATTTCATCATCGCTTCCGCACTCACCACCTTGGAGGACTGTCATGTCTAAAGCTCCCATGCGCGTCGCCGTCACCGGCGCTGCCGGCCAGATCGGGTATTCCCTGTTGTTCCGCATCGCCAACGGCGACATGCTCGGCAAGGACCAGCCGGTGATCCTGCAACTGCTCGAAATCCCCGACGAAAAGGCGCAAAAGGCGCTGAAGGGCGTCATGATGGAAATCGACGATTGCGCCTTCCCGCTGCTGGCCGGCATGACAGCGCACAGCGATCCGATGACGGCGTTCAAGGACGCCGACGTCGCGCTGCTGGTCGGCGCCCGTCCGCGCGGCCCCGGCATGGAACGCAAGGACCTGCTCGAAGCCAATGCGCAGATCTTCACGGTGCAGGGCAAGGCGCTCGACGCGGTCGCCTCGCGCAACGTCAAGGTGCTGGTGGTCGGCAATCCGGCCAACACCAACGCCTACATCGCGATGAAGTCGGCGCCGAATCTGCCGGCCAAGAATTTCACCGCGATGCTGCGCCTGGATCACAACCGCGCGCTGTCGCAGGTTGCCGCCAAGACCGGCAAGCCGGTCGCCGCGATCGAAAAGCTGTGCGTCTGGGGCAACCACTCGCCGACCATGTACGCCGACTACCGCTTCGCCACTGTCGACGGCCAGTCGGTCAAGGATCTGATCAACGATCCGGTCTGGAACAAGGACGTGTTCCTGCCGACCGTTGGCAAGCGCGGCGCCGCCATCATCGAAGCGCGCGGCCTGTCGTCGGCCGCCTCGGCCGCGAATGCCGCGATCGACCACGTGCGCGACTGGGTGCTCGGCACCAACGGCAAGTGGACCACGATGGGCGTGCCGTCGGACGGCTCCTACGGCATTCCGGAAGGCATCATCTTCGGCGTGCCGGTCACCACCGAAAACGGTGAATACACCCGCATCCAGGGTCTGGAAATCGATGCGTTCTCGCAGGAGCGCATCGACCTGACGCTGAAGGAACTGCTGGAAGAACGCGAAGGCGTCAAGCACCTGGTAGGCTAAGCCGCCGCTGCGTCGCCGCCGGCTTCATCGGCGGCGGCGCGGCGCGTCCAACGACAGACCGCTTCCCCGACGTCATATCCGCGCAGCAGATGTCCTTTTCCACCGTTCCAGCCCGCTTCAGGCGGATACCGGTTTCGCTGATGGCGGACGGGCACGACCCAGCATTTTTCCCTCCTTGCCCGACCGTGCGGCCACGCCGCGCGCGCTCCCACCACAGCCGCACAAGTTGTACACTGGCGAAAGTGTTTTCGCCGTTTTCCGCGCCCTGCCCGCAGGCCGGCGGAAACGCCGCAGACCCGGCCGCGCCGCGCCTCGCCAGATGCCCCGGCATGAGCTTCCCCTCCCCACGCATGGCAATGGAGTCCGCATGAAAAAATATCTGTCCGTCCTGGCGGCGCTGACCATCGGCATCGCCGTATCCGCGCCAGCCGCGTACGCCGATACCGCCGCCAAGACTACCGCCAAGGCGATCCCCAAACCGGTGGCCAAGAAGGCGCCGGTGAAGAAGGCGGTCAAGGCGCCGCCGGTCTCGCAGGAAGATCAGGACGATCCGGAACCGGACATCAGCAATTCGATCGCCGTCGATTACGTCTGCGAACTCGGCAACAAGCTGACCATCCTGGCCAACGCCGCCGACGACCAGCATCTGGCGCTGCGCTGGAAGAACCGGCTGATTCGCCTGGAGCGCATCGGCACCACCACCGGCGCGATGCGCTTCGAGAGCAAGAAACGCGGCCTGATCTGGATCGGCATTCCAGCCAAGGGCATCCTGCTCGATTCGCGCCGTGGCCAGCAGCTGGCCAACGAATGCAAGAACCACGAACAACTGGCGATGCGGTCCGAACCGCCGGCCGGTCCCGGATTGCTGGCGCCGCAGGCGCCGCCGCCGTCGATGGCGGCGCAAGTCGGCAAATAACAAACGACCGGGCACGCCGGCCGTGCCCGCCCTGATAACAAGTTCCATTCATTCTGCTACCAGTCGGTTTGCAATCTAAGGAGAGGCCATGTCCCGCAATACGTTGAATACGCTCAAGGAATTCAAGATCACCGAGTCGAAGAAAGGGAAGTTCTATTCCCTGCCGGCGCTGGGCAAGAAGCTCGGCGTCGACGTTTCCCGGCTGCCGGTATCGATCCGCATCGTGCTGGAATCCGTGCTGCGTAATTGCGACGGCAAGAAGGTCACCGAAGACAACGTGACGCAGCTGGCCAACTGGCAGCCGAAGGCGGCGCGCACCGACGAAATCCCGTTCGTGGTGTCGCGCGTGGTGCTGCAGGACTTCACCGGTGTGCCGCTGCTGGTCGACCTGGCCGCGATGCGCGGCACGGCGGCGCAGATGGGCAAGGACCCGAAGCGGATCGAGCCGATGGTGCCGGTCGATCTGGTGGTCGATCACTCGGTGCAGATCGACCACTTCCGCGACAAGAAGGCGCTCGACCTGAACATGAAGCTGGAATTCCAGCGCAACAACGAACGTTACCAGTTCATGAAGTGGGGCATGCAGGCGTTCGACACCTTCGGCGTGGTGCCGCCGGGCTTCGGCATCGTGCATCAGGTCAATCTCGAATACCTGGCGCGTGGCGTCCACAAGAAGGCGGCTGACAAGGGCACCGTCTACTATCCGGACACACTGGTCGGCACCGATTCGCACACCACCATGATCAACGGCATCGGCGTGGTCGGCTGGGGCGTCGGCGGCATCGAAGCGGAAGCGGCGATGCTCGGCCAGCCGGTCTACATGCTGACCCCGGACGTGGTCGGCGTGAACCTGACTGGCGCCCTGCGCGAAGGCGTCACCGCCACCGATCTGGTGCTGACCATCACCGAAATGCTGCGCAAGGAAAAGGTGGTCGGCAAGTTCGTCGAATTCTTCGGCGAAGGCACCTCGTCGCTGTCGCTGACCGATCGCGCCACGATCGCCAACATGTCGCCGGAATACGGCGCCACGATGGGCTTCTTCCCGGTCGATGAAGTGACCGTCGACTACTTCCGCGGCACCGGCCGCACCAAGGCCGAGATCGACGCCTTCGAAGGCTATTTCCGCGCGCAGAAGATGTTCGGCATCCCACAGGCCGGCGAGATCGACTACACCACCGTGGTCACGCTCGACCTCGGCTCGGTGACGCCGTCGCTGGCCGGCCCGAAGCGGCCGCAGGACCGCATCGAGATCGGCAACGTCAAGAACAACTTCGCCGACCTGTTCGTCAAGCCGGTCGCCGAGAACGGCTTCAACAAGAAGGCCGAAGATCTGAACGCCGAGTACGTCAATGCCGACGGCGTCAAGGTGAAGAACGGCGACGTGCTGATCGCCGCGATCACCTCCTGCACCAACACCTCGAACCCGAGCGTGCTGCTGGCCGCCGGCCTGCTGGCCAAGAAGGCGGTCGAAGCCGGCCTGAAGGTGGCGCCGCACATCAAGACCTCGCTGGCGCCGGGATCGCGCGTGGTCACCAAGTATCTGGAACAGGCGGGCCTGCTGCCGTACCTGGAAAAGCTCGGCTTCGGCGTCGCCGCCTACGGCTGCACCACCTGCATCGGCAATGCCGGCGACCTGACCCCGGCGATGAACGAAGCGATCGTCAAGAACGACATCGTCGCCTCGGCCGTGCTGTCGGGCAACCGCAACTTCGAAGCGCGCATTCACCCGAACATCCGCTCCAACTTCCTGGCCTCGCCGCCGCTGGTGGTGGCCTACGCGCTGGCCGGCAACATGATGGTCGACCTGATGAGCGAACCGGTCGGCAAGGGCAAGGGTGGCAAGGACGTGTACCTCGGCGACATCTGGCCGAGCTCGCAGGAGATCGGCAAGCTGATGCGCTTCGCGCTGAACGGCAAGACCTTCAAGGAAAACTACGAAACCATCAAGACCGCGCCGGGCAAGCTGTGGGAAAAGATCGGCGGCGTCAAGAAGGGCCAGGTCTACAACTGGCCGGCCTCGACCTACATCGCCGAACCGCCGTTCTTCGAAGGCTTCGGCATGGAACCGGCACCGGCCGCCACCGCGATCACCGGCGCCCGCGCGCTCGGCGTGTTCGGCGACTCGATCACCACCGACCACATCTCCCCGGCCGGCGCGATCAAGGAGTCGTCCCCGGCGGGCGTCTACCTGAAGGCCAACGGCGTGATGAAGGCCGACTTCAACTCCTACGGCTCGCGCCGCGGCAATCATGACGTGATGATGCGCGGCACCTTCGCCAACGTCCGCATCAAGAACCTGATGATCCCGCCGACCCCGGACGGTTCGCGCGTCGAAGGCGGCATCACGATCCACCAGCCGTCCGGCGAACAGATGTCGATCTACGACGCCGCCATGAAGTACGTCGCCGACGGCGTGCCGACGATGGTGTTCGGCGGCGAGGAATACGGCACCGGCTCCTCGCGCGACTGGGCCGCCAAGGGTACCCAGCTGCTCGGCGTGAAGGTGGTGATCGCCCGCTCGTTCGAACGCATCCACCGCTCCAACCTGGTCGGCATGGGCGTGCTGCCGCTGCAGTTCCTCGGCGACGACAGCGTGCAGACGCTCGACATCAAGGGCGATGAAACCTTCGACCTGACCGGTCTGGAAGGCGAAATCAAGCCGCGCCAGCAATTGACGCTGGTGATCCACCGCAGCAACGGCGAAACCCGGAAGACCAAGGTTCTGCTGCGCATCGATACCCCGATCGAAGTGGATTACTACAACCACGGCGGCATCCTGCCGTTCGTGCTGCGTCAGCTGCTGGCGGCCTAAGCTCCGCCCTCGCGACGACAGGCCGGGCGCCCTGCGCCCGGCCTGTTTTTTTGCCTGCCACGGTAGCGCCTGGCCAGCATACCCGGTCGTGTATTTTTGAAACCGGGCTCCCCATATCCGGGACAGGCCGATTTTAAGGCATACTCCCCCTATGACTGGAAAATCGCGAATCCACTACAATACGGCTCCCGCGTTTTCCCTTCTTCAGCAGAACCGCCATGCGCTCCTTTTCCAAAGCTTCTCCCCGCAAACCGTCGCCCGACAGCCAGCGCCTGATCAACCTGTCGCGGGCGATCCTGCAGGCCGGTAGCCGGCTGGAGCAGCGCGCCTGGGAGCAGCACCTCGACCGCCTGCTGGTCCGGCTGCTGAAAAGCGGCCACCAGCAGACCCTGGATGGCGCGCTCGACCGCCTGTTCACGAGCGAGCCGGATGCCTACGACGTGCTGATGGATGCCGCCGAAGCCAACAGCGAAGCCTGCCTGATCGAGCATGACGGCGTCGCCTGCGACGCGCTGCTGGTGGCTCTGCCGATTCTGGCCTGGACCCGCTATACGATTCCGTCCGGTCCGGTGCCGGCCGAAATCCTGACCGCGCTCGGCGCCCATCTGCACGCGCATGTGCTGGCCGACGAGGCCAGGGCGGCGCTGGCGCCGACGCTGTTTTCGATCGACCAGCTGCCGCGCAGCCACGCCGAAATCCTGGCGCTGACGCAGCGCATGGCGCAGACGGCGCTGAAAGGCGGCACGCCGGCCGTGACGGTGCGCGCCGACAGCACCGCGCCATTCCTCGCCGATACCCGCTACCTGCTGGCGGCGGTGACGGTGCCGGCCGGCCAGCCGCTGTTCCGCTGGCAGAGCGACGCCGCCGGCGACTACGCCGACCAGCGCGCGCAGATCCTGCAAACCTGGCGCCAGCAGGCCGAGCCGAACCTCGCCCGCCTGCTGCCCGGCTGCAGTGTCGAACTGCTGCTGCCGGACGCCTATTTCATCTCCTGCCGCGAAGCCGACCGGCAGATCCGCCCGGCCTCGATCCGCGCCGCCGACTTCTACCTGACCTCGACGCTCGGCGTCGAATCGCAGGAACTGCACGCCAGCATCGGCGCCTTCGCCGAAACCGCGGATGGCCGTATCGACGAATACCGGATCGGCTTCGGCATCGGCCAGAGCGCCGACATCCTGCATGGTGTGATCTGGCCGCTGTACGGCCAGGAAGACGAGATCGACGAAGAACCGGCCGCCGCCAACATCGAAGCCGCCAGCCCGATCGAGGAAATCCTGGCACTGCTGCGCGAATGCGGCATCACCCGCATCAAGCACCACCACGAGCGCTTCCCGATGGAATTCTGCGACGACTGCGGCGCCCCGCTGTACCCGGACCGCGACGGCGAACTGGTGCACCCGGAAATGCCGGACGACGCCCCGGCCGGCTCCGGCCATTTCCATTAAGACCGCCGAAGCCCGCCCCCTGCCCCCGTCATTCCGGCTGCGCCGGAATGACGAATCTAGCTGCCAGCCGCTTCCGGCGGCGTCACCGGTGCCGCACCAAACATCTCATGCAGCGGCTGCAGCAGCGCCGCGCCCAGCCGCTTGCTGCGCGCGCCGCTCCAGCCGGTGCGCGGTTGCGGCAGGTCGGCATTGTCCTTGAACGGCATTTCCAGCGTCAGAGACGGGCATTTGAAGGTATGGCCGATGTATTTCGATGCCAGCTTCAGCATGTCCTCGCGATACTTGCCGCTGTCGTAGCCGTGGCGCGTCTGGAAGTCCGGGCTGGCGCGCAGGAAGGCATCGATGAAACGCTGCTGCTCATCCGCCTGGCGCGCGCTGAAATTTTCCAGCATCTCGCTGCCGGCGACGAACACGTATGGCAGCGCCTCGTCGCCATGCACGTCGAGGAAAAAATCGCAGCCGGTGGCATGGATGCGTTCGCGCACCAGTTGCACCTCCGGGCTGCGTTCCATCGACGGCGCCATCCACTCGCGGTTCAGGTTGGCGCCGGCGGCATTGGTGCGCAGATTGCCGCGCACCGCGCCGTCCGGGTTCATGTTCGGCACCAGATAGAACACCGCCTGCCGCAACAGCCGCCGCGCCAGCGGATTCGCTTCATCCAGCAACGCCTCGACCAGCCCCTCCATGAACCATTCGGCCATCGTCTCGCCCGGATGCTGACGGGCGATCACCCATAGCTTGCGGGCCGCGCCGGCGTCGCCGATCTGCAGCAGATCCAGATCGCGGCCATCGACGGTGGCGCCGAGCCGGTGCAGCCGCGCCAGAGGCGCCGCCTGCGCGCGATCCAGCAGATGCAGATGGCGCTCCCACGAATACGGCTCGAAATAGGCCAGATAGACGCTGTCGTATTCCGGCGTCAAGCTGATCTCCAGCACCTGGCCGTCGTAACTGGTCGGCACCCGGAACCAGTGCTCGCGGTCATGGCTGGCCAGCGCCTGATAGCCCTGCCAGCCGGCGGCGAAGGCGGCGCTGCCGGCATTCAGGATGCGGATGCTGCAGCGCTGGCCGCGCGCCCCCTGCAGACGGAAATAGAACCACTGGCGGATGTCGGCGTGCGAATCGGCGCGCAGGTGCAGCGCAATATCGTCCGCCGCCGTGGCGCGCAGCACCTCGATGGCGCCGCCGTCGAAACAGTCGCTGATCTTGATCGTCATGGCATTCCTCTCGATGGACATGCCGGCCATTATCGCGCCGCGCTCTCCCCAACGCCTCTGCCGGCAGCAGCGGCGACAAACTATCCGAATGCCGCTGACTTCCCTCTCCATTCCCCCCGCGCCCATCCCCGAAAACCGATGCCGCTCTGCTATAATCCGCGCTTCGTCGGGGCGTAGCGCAGCCTGGTAGCGTACCTGCATGGGGTGCAGGGGGTCGTGTGTTCGAATCACACCGTCCCGACCAAGAAACACGAGGCCGGTTAGTGGTGATCATCGCTAACCGGCCTTTGCGTTGACCGTTGCGCGACGCCGGATTTTTCCGGCGCCCTCATATACTCCCGGCATTGCCATCCTGTACCGGGCGCCAGTCGGTTATTTTTCGGTCATACTCCCCATATCCTACGCCCGCAAGAGGTTCCCATGAGCACCCCGACAGCGGCGCACGAACCGCGCCTGATCGACTGCACCGAAGCCGATCATGCCGCCGCCATCCTGGACATCCTGAACGAGGCGATCCTCCATTCGACCGCGCTGTACGACTACGCGCCGCGTTCGCCGCAGGCGATGGCGAGCTGGTTCGCCACCAAGCGCGCCAACGGCTTCCCGGTGATCGGCGCGGTCGATGGCGCCGGCCGGCTGCTGGGCTTCGCCAGCTGGGGCAGCTTCCGCGCCTTTCCCGCCTACAAATACACCGCCGAACACAGCGTCTACGTGCACGCCAGCCAGCGCGGACGCGGGCTCGGCCGGCTGCTGCTGAACGAGCTGATCCGGCGCGCACGCCTGGCGCAGCTGCACGTGCTGATCGGCTGCATCGACGCCAGCAACAGCGCCAGCATCCAGCTGCATGAGCGGCTCGGTTTCGTCCATTGCGGCAGTTTTTCCCAGGTCGGTTTCAAATTCGGCCGCTGGCTGGACGCGGCGTTCTACCAGTTGACGCTGGAAACGCCGCACCAGCCGTGCGACGGTTGAGTACGGCCGCCACGCCCTTTTAGAAGGGTTCATCCATGCCGAAACGGCTTTCGTGCATGGACAGGTCCCGGCGCCAGGCCGATAATTTGCCGGAATCGCCGCCCTGCCGGTGGCTTCCTCCGGCGCCTGAGCTGCTCGCCGCCGGGTTTTTCATGCGCCACCGGCGCCGACCATCATGACCAGACCAGGATTTCCCACCGCCGTCTTGCCGACCGTGCTGCTGAGCGCGCTGCTGGCGGTCGGCAACGCCGCCGCCCAGCAGGCGGCGCCGATCGACTTCGCCGAAGCGCTGCGGCAGGCCGCCACCGTTTCCGGCAGCGTGCGCGGCGCCCAGCTCGATACCGACAGCAAGCGGCTGAAAGCCGAGGCGCTCGAACACATCGACGGCCCGTCGCTGAACCTGACCGGCTTCGCCGGCCGCGTGCAGACCAGCATCGGGCTGGACGTCAGCCGCGCCGCCGGCGCCATCAACGGCATCGGCGGCGCGCTGCCGCTGCCCTTGCCGCTGCCGGAGGTGCCGGACACGCTGACGCACGATTCCGCCTTCAACCTCGGCACCGTCGGCATCGGCGCGCTGTGGCCGCTGTACACCGGCGGCCGGCTCGATGCGGTCAAGGGCGTGGCCGGCGGCCAGGTGCTGGAAGCCGATGCCGACCGTGTCGAAGCCGAAGACAAACTGGCATTGCAGGTGGCGCAACGCTATTTCACGCTGCAGCTGGCGCAGCAAGTGGCGCGGGTGCGGGCGCGTGCCGCCGCCGGCGTCGCCGAGCACCAGCAGGCCGCCAAAAAACTCGAAGCCGGCGGCCTGATCGCCCACGCCGAACGGCTGCGCGCCGATGTCGCGCTGGATTCCGCCAACAGCGCGGCGGCGCAGGCCGCCAGCGATGTCGAACTGGCGCAGGTGGCGCTGAACCGGCTGCTCGGCGCCGCCACCACGGTGCGGCCGGCGACGCCGCTGTTCGTCCACAGCACCCCGGTCGGGCCGCTGCAATCCTTCATCGACGCCGGCATGACGCACAACCCGGCCTGGGCCAAGATCGCCGGCAAGCGCATGCAGGCCGAGCAATCGCGCAAGCTGCACGGCAGCGAGCATTCGCCGACCGTGTTCGCGCTCGGCAATTACAACTACAACAAGAGCAAGGAAGGGCTGGTCGGCAACAACTGGTTCGTCGGCGTGGCGGTCAACATCCCGCTGGTCGACCGCATCGACAAGAGCAAGCTGATCGCCGCCGCCCGCCTCGACGAGGAAAGGGTCGAAGTGGCGGCGCAGCAGGCCGGACGCGACATTCCGACGCTGATCGAAAAGAACTGGCGCGCGCTGGAACAGGCGCGCATCGAATTCCTGGCGACCGGCTCGTCGCTGGAACTGGCGCGTGAAAACCTGCGGCTGCAGCAGATCGCCTTCCGCGAAGGCCAGGCGGCGGCGCTGGACGAAGTCGATGCGCAACTGAACCTGGCCAAGATCGAAACCCAGCGCGCCAACGCCGCCTACGGCTATGTGATGGCGCTGGCGCAACTGCTGGACGCCAGTGGCCAGCCGCGGCGCCTGCCGGAACTGGCGAAAACGGCCGATATCGTGATCCCCCTCGAAGGCGAATGACATGAGTGCACCGAACCACAAAAAACTCCGCTCCGCGCTGCTCCTGCTGCTGGCGCTGCTGGCACTGGCCTTCATCGGCTGGGGCCTGTACCGCGCGTTCCAGCCGCAAGTGCTGCCGCTGCAGGGACAGATCGACGCCCAGGAAATCAACGTCTCGTCCAAGGTACCGGGCCGGGTGGCGGCGCTGCACGTGCGGCTCGGTCAGGACGTGGCGGCCGGCGACCCGCTGTTCGAACTGACGTCGCAGGAAGTGCAGGCCAAGGTGGCGCAGGCCAGGGCGGCCGAGCAGGCGGCGCAGGCGGTGGCCTCCAAGGCCGACGCCGGCGCCCGCCCGGAAGAAGTCGAAGCGGCGCGCTACAACATGGAACGCGCGCGCACCGGCGCGCAGATCGCCGAAACCACCTACCGCCGCGTGCAGTCGATGTACGACCAGGGCGTGCTGGCGCGCCAGAAGCGCGACGAGGCCGAGGCTCAATGGCAGGCGGCGCGGCAGCTGGAACAGGCCGCCGCCGCGCAGTACGCGATGGCGAAAAAAGGCGCGCGCCCGGAAGACAAGGCAGCGGCGCAGGCGCAGGCGCAACAGGTCGCCGGCGTGGTCAGCGAAGCCGAGGTGGCACTGGCGGAAACCCGCATCGCCGCGCCGCGCGCCGGCCGCGTCGCCAAGATCCAGATCCAGCCCGGCGAACTGGCGCCGCAGGGCTTCCCGGTCATCACGCTGGTCGATCTGGCCGACAGCTGGGCGGTGCTGCAAGTGCGCGAGGACAACATGGGCGCATTCGCCGTCGGCAGCGCCCATACCGGCCAGGTGCCGGCGCTGCGGCGCGACGTTGCCTTCACGGTCAGCTCGGTGGCGGTGCTGCCGGACTTCGCCACCTGGCGCGCCGCGCGTCCGGGCGGCACCGATTTGCGCACCTTCGAAGTGCGGCTGCGGCCGACGCAGCCGGTGCCCGGCCTGCTGCCCGGCATGTCGGTGGTGTTCGCCGCGTCGTGATGCGCAAGAGCGCCAGCCTGTCTGCCCTGTCGTTCCCGCGCGCCTTTGGCGGGAACCCAGCGGCGTGCAAGCTTTCCACCGGAAGTGAGCGGTGCCGACGAGCCACCAACGACGCTGGGTTCCCGCTTGAAGCCGCGGGAACGACAGGCACGGGTGGCGGCCATGACTCCCAGTTGTTCACGATCCACATCACCAAAACCATCAGCAAGCGCGACAACCTCCCTCCCCTGTCGCTCCCGCATGCCTTTGGCGGGAGCCCAGCGGCGTGCAAGCTTTCCACCGGAAGCGAGCATTGCCGACCGGCGGCGTTTTGCATCGATGCCGGCATCGCCGGTCAAAGGCTTTCCGCATGACCACGCATCGCCTCGGCACCGGCGCCGTCATCGGGCGCGAGTGGCGGCGCGCGCGCGGCGATTTTTGGGATCTGGCGATGCTGTCGTGGATTCCGTTGCTGGCCTACGCGCTGACCTGGTGGGTTTTTTCCGCCGGCATCGCCCGCGATGTGCCGATCGCGGTGATCGATCAGGATCAATCGAGCTTTTCGCGCCAGCTGACGCGCTGGTTCGACGCCGCGCCCGGCATGGCGGTGGTGGCGCAGCCGGCCGGCGAAGCGGAAGCGATGGCGCTGCTGCGCGAACGCCGCGCCTACGGCATCGTGCTGCTGCCGGCGGGGCTGGAGCACGATCTGCTGGGCGGGCAGTCGGCGACCGTGCAGTGGTTCTACAACGCCCAGTTTTCGGCGCATGCCGGCGGGCTGGCGCGCGACGTGCGCACGGTGGCCTCGACACTGTCGGCCGGCATCGAGATGGTGGTGCGCGAAAAGCGCGGCGCCGCGCCGCAGCAGGCGCTGGCGCAGTTCGAGCCGATCCGCGCGCAACTGGTCACGCTGTTCAATGGAAACGTCAATTACGAATACTTCCTGGCGCTGGCGCTGATCCCCTCGCTGCTGCAGATCTTCGTGGTGCTGGCGATCGTCTCGGCGGTCGGCCGCGAATTCCGCGATGGCACCGTGCCGCACTGGCTGGCGGCGGCCGGCGGCCGCTGGAGCGCGGCGGTGGCCGGCAAGCTGGCATTGCCGGCGGTTTCCGGCATGTTGCAGGCGCTGCTGTTCCTGGGGTTCTTTGCCGCCGTGCGCGGCTGGGCCGTGGCCGGCAGTCTCGGCGGCATGCTGGCCGCGCTGGCGCTGCTGGTGGCGGCCTGCCTCGGCGTCGGGCTGCTGCTGATCGGCGTCACGCTGTCGCTGCGCAATGCGCTGTCGGGCGCCGCCTTCGTCACCGCGCCGGCGTTCGCCTTTTCCGGCCAGGCCTATCCGCTGGCGTCGATGCCGCCGCTGGCCTGGGGCTGGGCGCAGGCGCTGCCGCTGACGCACTACCTGCAATTGCAGAGCCGCTACTGGCAGGCTGGCGCGCCGTTGCGGTATGGCGCCACCGAACTGCTGGTGCTGGCCGGCTTCGCGCTGGTGTGCGGCGCGCTCGGCTATGCGCTGCTGCGCTGGCGCGGCGCCGATGCCCGCAACTGGGGCAAGCGGTGAGCGCGGCGCGGCAACTCTGGCAGGGCTTCGCCGCCACCTGGCGGGCGATCGCCGGCGATGCCGGCGTGCTGATGCTGCTGTTCATCGCCGGCATTCTGTATTCGTTCTTCTATCCGCTGCCGTACAGCCGTGAAAGCGTGCAGCAGGTGGCGGTGGCGGTGGTCGATCAGGACCAGAGCGCGCTGTCGCGCCAGATCACGCGCTTCGCCGCCGCCCATCCGGCGCTGAAGCTGACGCAGGTAACGCCCGACCTGCCGGCGGCGCAGGATCTGCTGTGGCGCGGCGAGATCGCCGGCGTGCTGATCCTGCCGGCCGGCCTGCAAAGCCAGGTGCTGGCCGGGCGCGCCGCCGCGGTCGAAGTGGCCGCCAACGGCGCCTATCTGGTGCTGAACAAGGCGGCGCTGAACGGTTTCGCCGAAGTGGTCGGCACGGTTTCCGCCGGCATTGAACTGAAGCGGCTGTCGGCCGCCTCGCCGTCGGCGGCGCAGGTCGCCGCGCAGCGCCAGCCGCTCAACGTCAACGCGGTGCCGCTGTTCAACGTGCGCGAAGGCTACGGCGCCTACGTGGTGCCGGGCGTGGCGGTACTGATCGTGCAGCAGACGCTGCTGATGGGGATCGCCATGCTGATGGGGACCTGGGTCGAGCGGCGCGCGGCGCCGGTGGCGCACACCCTGGCCGGCTATGGCGGCATGCTGGCAGCGTTCGCCTCGGTCGGTCTGCTGAACAGCGCCTATTACTTCGGCTTCGTGCTGTGGTGGCAGGATTATCCGCGCGGCGGCAACCCGGCCGGACTGGCGCTGCTGGCAGTGCTGTATGCGTTCGCGGTGGCGGCGTTCGGCATCCTGATCGGTACGCTGTTCCGCACCCGCGAGCGCAGCATGCATCTGCTGATCGCCAGCGCGCTGCCGATGCTGTTCCTGTCCGGGCTGGCGTGGCCGGATCAGGCGCTGCCGGCGCTGCTGCGGACGGCGCGCTGGCTGGTGCCGAGCACCGCTGGCATCCAGGGCTTCATCGGCGTCAACCAGCTCGGCGCCTCGCTGGCCGAGGTGGCGCCGGAAGCCGGCACGCTGCTGGCGCTGCTGGTCGCCAGCGTGCTGATCGGCGCCTGGCGCTGGTGCCGGGCGGCGCCACCGGCGTCGCCGGACTCCTCCGGCGAACCCGCATAAAATCGGGAGTATAGGCAAAAACCTGGCGTCTGGTGCCCGCCACAGACCAGGGCATCATGGAGTATATGAAACACTCCGATCATCCCGGGCATCCCGTACCCGCCTGACGGATGTGTGCCCGATATTTTCGCCGGGCATCCATCAAGCCGTCACATTCGCTCCCTACACTTGGCCGCGCTCCCGGATGAGCCGGGACGAGCAACGGAGGTGGCGATGCGATTTCCCCGGCTGCGCATAGGGCGCCGGCTGTTTCTTTCCTTTGTGCTGGTACTGGCGGTGATGGGCATCATCGTCGGCATCGCGATCGGCCGGCTGGAAGCGGTGGACCGGATGGCCAGCCATCTGGTCAACGACAACCTGGCGCGGCAGCAGAAGGTGGCCGACTGGCTCGGCGTGGTCGAATTGAACGGCGCCCGCACCATGGCGATCGCCAAGAGCGACAGCCTGGAATTGGAAGACTATTTCATGGAAGCCCTGCGCGCCGGCGACCAGCAGGCGGCGGCGCTGCGACAGGTGGCCGGGCAGGAGGCCGGCACGGCACCGGAGCAGCGCGCGCTGCTGGATGACATCGCGCAGCGGGAACACGACTATCTGCAATTGCGCCAGCGGATTTTCGAGCTGAAGGCGGTCGGCCGCACGCTGGATGTCGAGCAACTGGCCGGCAGCGAATTGCAGTCGGCCTTCGAGCGCTACACCGGCGCGCTGCGCGCGCTGCTGGCGTATCACAAGCAGCAGGCGGCGGCGGTGGCGGCCGAATCGGCGCAGCTGTACCGCTCCAGCCGGCTGCTGCTGGGCGGCCTGGGCGGGCTGGCGATCGGCATCGGCATCCTGTTCGCCTGGCTGTTGACGCGCGGCATCGTGCAACCGCTGAAGAACGCGGTGACGCTGGCCGAGCGGACCGCGCAAGGCCATCTCGATGCCGGCGCCGACGGCAGCGGCCGGCAGGACGAAATCGGCCAGCTGCTGCGGGCGCTGCACACCATGAACGGCAGCCTGGCGCGCACCATCGGCACCATCGGCAGCGAAGCGCAGGCGGTCGGTGCCGCCGCCAGCCGGATGGTGGCCGACAACGACGCGCTGTCGCGGCGCACCGAAACCCAGACGGTGACGCTGAAAACCACCACCGACTCGATCGGGCAGATCACCGCCGCCGCCGCGCAGAATGCCGCCGACGCCGGCCGCGCGCGCCAGCTGGCCGAATCGGCGACCGCGCTGGCCGGCCGTGGCGGCGACGACATCGCCGAAGTGGCGGCGGTGATGCAGCGCCTGAAAAACGGTTCCAGCCAGATCGCCGACATCACCGGCCTGATCGACGGCATCGCCTTCCAGACCAATCTGCTGGCGCTGAACGCCGCAGTCGAGGCGGCCCGCGCCGGTGCCCACGGCCGCAGCTTCGCGGTGGTGGCCGGCGAAGTGCGCACGCTGGCGCAGCGCGCCGGAGATGCCGCCGGCGACATCCGCCGCTTCGTCGATGGCCTGATCGAGCAGATCCGCGTCGGCGACGCGCTGGCCTCCACCGCCGGCGGCACGCTGGAACGGCTGGTCGGTTCCTCGCGCCAGGTGGCGGAAATCGTCGGCGACATCGCCAGCGCCAGCCATCAGCAGAGCCTCGACGTGCAGCAGGCCAGCCAGGCGTTGCACGACATCGGCCAGGTCACGCAGCGCAATGCTGCCTTCGTCGAGCAGTCCGCCGCCACCGCCGCCGGCCTGCGACAGCGGGCGCAGACCCTGCACCGGGCGATCGGCTTTTTCAATCTGCCGGCGGAAGATGGCGCGCCGGCGGATTCCTTGAGCGGCGACAAAGCGGCGCTCCGGCTGCCCGCGTTCGACACCGGAGTTTCCGCGAATGAAAGGGAGTATCAGCCAACTTTGCAGAGCTTACCTTCGGAACAGGGTAGGCATGTTGGGAGTATGCTGCCGGCCCGGAATATCGGCCGCGCCCTGACGGTGCCGCCGGCGGCGGGCGCGCAAGTCTACACGGTCGATTTTCCGGAACTCGGGAAACGGCGGTCCAGTCCCACGACTGTCACCCGAGTTGAAAGGAAATCATCATGAAAATCTCCGTTCTGATCGCCGCCGGCGCGCTAGCCACGCTCACCGCCTCCGCCTCCGCCGCGCTGGTCGAAGGCGTCAGCGAAAGCACCAATCCGGCGCGCGTCGCCGAAGTCGAGCGGCATGCCGACGAACTGCGCGCGCAGGCGCAAACCATGTCCGGGCAGCCGCGCCAGCACATGCGGCACCAGCATCACGGCAAGCGCCACCCGACGCACATGCGTTCCGGCAACAATGTTCCCCATGCCGGCAGCGCCGCCGACAGTCAATAGCAAGCCCCGCCATCATCGCCGGCCGTCGTGCCGGCGATGCCTCCCCACGCCCGCTTCCGCGGCGTCTTGCCTCCCCGCATGGTTACGTTTGAAACGGGGCGGCGCTTGCAAATGTGAGATTGAGCATTTACTCTCTCGTTTTTCCGCCGTCTCCCGATACAAACGACCCCTCCTTTACTGGAATCAAGGCCCGCCATGTCCCCACACCGCTTGCTGCCGCCGCGCGCGGCTATTTTCGTTATTTCCGCCACGCTCGCACTGGCCGCCTGCCAGCGCTCCAACGCCCCGGCTGCCGCTGCCGGCGGCGCACCGGGACAGGTATCGGTGGTCACGCTGCAGCCGCAATCGGTGCTGCTGACGCGCGAGCTGCCGGGACGCGCCAGCGCCTCGCTGGTGGCCGAGGTACGGCCGCAGGCCAACGGCATCGTCAAGCGCCGCCTGTTCACCGAAGGCGGCACGGTCAAGGCCGGCCAGCCGCTGTATCAGCTGGACGATGCCACCTACCGCGCCGACGTCGCCAGCAGCGAGGCGACGCTGGCGCGCGCCCAGGCGACGCTGGAAACCGCGCGGCTGAATGCCCGCCGCAGCGCCGATCTGGCCAGGATCGACGCGATCAGCCGTCAGGACAATGAAAACGCCGCCGCCGCGCTGGCGCAGGCCGAAGCCGACCTGAAGGCGGCACAGGCGGCGTTGCAGCGCTCGACCATTCTGCTCGACTATGCCCGCATCACCTCGCCGATCAGCGGCCGCATCGGCAAGTCGGCGGTGACGCAGGGCGCGCTGGTGACAGCCAACCAGGCCAACGCGCTGGCCACCGTGCAGCAGCTCGATCCGATGTACATCGACCTGACGCAGTCCAGCAGCGAACTGCTGCAGCTGCGCCAGGAACTGGCTGCCGGCAAGCTGTCGGCGGCGCGCGACGTGCCGGTGCAGCTGCTGCTGGAAGACGGCCGCCGCTATCCGCATGACGGCAAGCTGGCGTTTTCCGACGTCACCGTCGATCCCAGCACCGGCAGCTATTACCTGCGGGTGACGGTGCCGAACCCGGACAACACGCTGCTGCCCGGCATGTATCTGCGCGCGGTGGTCGGCAGCGGCCGGCGCGACGGCGCGCTGCTGGTGCCGCAGCAGGGTCTGACACGCGATCCGAAGGGTGACGCCAGCGTGATGGTGGTCAATCAGGACAACAAGGTCGAGCAGCGCGCGGTGCAGGTCAGCCGCACGATCGGCGACAAGTGGCTGGTCGACGGCGGTCTGGCGGCCGGCGACCGGGTGATCGTCGCCGGTCTGCAGAAGGTCCGCGCCGGCATGCCGGTGCAGGCCACCGAAGCCGGTGCCGACGCCGCACCAGCGCAGGGCGCGGCGGCTCCGGCCCAGCCGGGCGCCAACGCCAAGGCACCGGCCGCCGATGCCGGCGCGCCGCAGAAGTAAGGGGGCGTCATGGCTCGTTTTTTCATCGATCGCCCGATCTTTGCCTGGGTCATCGCGATCATCGTCATGCTGGCCGGCGCGCTGTCGATCACCAAGCTGCCGATCTCGCAATACCCGGTCATCGCGCCGCCGACCGTCACCATCAATGCCGTCTATCCGGGCGCTTCGGCCAAGGTGGTGCAGGATTCGGTGACGCAGATCATCGAACAGAACATGAAGGGCCTGGACGGCCTGATGTACTTTTCGTCCACCAGCGACGGCACCGGCACCGCCACCATCACGCTGACCTTCACCAACGGCACCAACCCGGATACCGCCCAGGTGCAGGTGCAGAACAAGCTGCAGCTGGCGATGACGCTGCTGCCGCAGGAAGTGCAGCGCCAGGGCGTCAGCGTTTCCAAGGCCAGCAGCGGCTTCCTGATGGTGCTCGGCTTCGTCTCCGAAGACGGCAGCATGGACAAGGACGACATTTCCGACTACGTGGTGGCCAATCTGGTCGATCCGCTGTCGCGCGTGCCCGGCGTCGGCACGCTTCAGGTGTTCGGCGCCAAGTACGCGATGCGCATCTGGCTCGACCCGAGCAAGCTCGACACCTACCGGCTGACGCCTGACGACGTGACCGCCGCAGTCAAGGCGCAGAACGCCCAGGTCGCGGTCGGCCAGCTCGGCGGCGCGCCATCAGTCGCCGGCCAGCAGCTGAACGCCACCATCACCGGGCAGGACCGCCTGCAGACGCCGGAGCAGTTCCGCCAGATCGTGGTGCGTGCCAACAGCGACGGCTCGGTGCTGACGCTGGGCGACATCGCCCGCGTCGAGATGGGCACCGAAAGCTACGATTTCATCAGCCGCTACAACGGCAAGCCGGCCACCGGCGTCGCCGTTTCGCTGGCCACCGGCGCCAACGCGCTGGACACCGCGTTCGGCGTCGAGAAGGCGCTGAAGGATCTGCAGCCGACCTTCCCGCACGGCATGCAGGCGGTGGTGCCGTTCGACACCACGCCGTTCGTCCAGGTATCGATCAAGGGCGTGGTCAAGACGCTGCTGGAAGCGATCGCGCTGGTGTTCGTGGTGATGTACCTGTTCCTGCAGAATTTCCGCGCCACGCTGATCCCGACCATCGCGGTGCCGGTGGTGCTGCTGGGCACCTTCGGCGTGCTGGCGGCGCTCGGCTTCTCGATCAACATGCTGACCATGTTCGCGATGGTGCTGGCGATCGGCCTGCTGGTCGATGACGCCATCGTGGTGGTGGAAAACGTCGAACGCGTGATGAGCGAGGAAGGACTGTCGCCGCTGGAGGCGACCCGCAAATCGATGACGCAGATCACCGGCGCGCTGGTCGGCATCGGCCTGGTGCTGTCGGCGGTGTTCGTGCCGATGGCCTTCCTGGGCGGCTCGACCGGCATCATCTACCGCCAGTTCTCCGCCACCATCGTCTCGGCGATGGCGCTGTCGGTGCTGATCGCGATCATCCTGACGCCGGCGCTGTGCGCGACGCTGCTGAAACCGATCGCCAAGGGCCACCACGCCAAGGACACCGGCTTCTTCGGCTGGTTCAACCGCACCTTCGACGCCGGCAGCGCGCGCTACCAGCGCACCGTGCGCGGCGTGCTGGGGCGCAGCAAGCGCTTCATGCTGCTGTTCGTCGCATTGGTGGCGTTGATGGTGTTCACCTTCCTGCGGCTGCCGAGCGCATTCCTGCCGGCCGAGGATCAGGGCATCCTGTTCGCGATGGTGCAGGCGCCGGTCGGCGCCACCCAGGAGCGCACGATGCAAACCATCGAAAAGATGGAAAACCATTTCCTGCAGAACGAAAAGGACACGGTCGAATCGGTGTTTTCGGTGCAGGGCTTCAGCTTCGCCGGCTCCGGCCAGAATACCGGCCTCGCCTTCATCAAGCTGAAGGACTGGAGCGAGCGCATCACTCCGCAATCCGGCGTCGGCGCCGTCGCCGGACGGGCGATGGGCGCGTTCATGCAGTTCAAGGACGCGATCGCCTACGCCTTCCCGCCGCCGGCGATGCCGGAACTCGGCACTTCGGGCGGCTTCGTGTTCTTCCTGAAGGACAACAACAACCTCGGCCATGACGCGCTGACCGCGGCGCGCAACCAGTTCCTCGGCGCCGCCGCGCAGAGCAAGCTGCTGGCCAACGTGCGGCCGAACGGGCTGGAAGACACGCCGCAGTTCCGCATCGACATCGACAGCCGCCGCGCCGAGGCGCTCGGACTGACGATGAGCGCGATCAATTCCACGCTGTCGACCGCCTGGGGCGGCCAGTACATCGACGACTTCATCGACCGCGGCCGCGTCAAGCGCGTCTACCTGCAGTCCGACGCGCCGTTCCGCATGACGCCGGAAGACTTCGGCCACTGGAGCGTGCGCAACGACAAGGGCGAAATGGTGCCGTTCCGCTCGTTCGCCAGCTATCACTGGGATTACGGCTCGCCGCGCCTGGAGCGCTACAACGGCGTGCCGGCGATGGAAATCAACGGCGAAGCGGCGGCCGGCGTCAGTTCCGGCGACGCCATGGCCGAAGTCGAACGGCTGGTGGCCCAGCTGCCGTCCGGCGTCGGCATCGAATGGACCGGCCTGTCCTTCCAGGAACGCCAGGCCGGCGCCCAGACGCCGCTCTTGTATTCGCTGTCGCTGCTGATCGTGTTCCTGTGCCTGGCGGCGATGTACGAAAGCTGGACCATTCCGACCGCGGTGCTGCTGATCGCCCCGCTCGGCATCCTCGGCACCGCGCTGGCCTCGACGCTGCGCGGCATGGAACGCGACGTCTACTTCCAGGTGGCGATGCTGACCACGGTTGGCCTGTCCAGCAAGAACGCCATCCTGATCGTCGAATTCGCCAAGGAAAACCTGGAGAACGGCATGGAACTGATCGCCGCCACCATGACCGCGGTGCGCGACCGCCTGCGGCCGATCCTGATGACCTCGATGGCGTTCGGCCTCGGCGTGCTGCCGCTGGCGATCGCCGCCGGCGCCGGCTCCGGCGCGCAGCGCGCGATCGGCACCGGCGTGCTGGGCGGCATGATCGTCGGCACGCTGCTCGGCATCTTCTTCATTCCGCTGTTCTTCGTGGTGGTGGAGCGCGTATTCTCGCGCCGCCGCCCGGCCGCCGCAGGAGATTCGACCCATGACTAAACCCGTGTTTTCCACCCTGGCGCTGGCGGCGCTGCTGGCGATGGCCGGCTGCGCCAGCCTGGAGCCGACGCTGCCGAACGCCGCACCGGCGATTCCCGAGCAATGGCCGGCGGCGCCGGTCACCGGCGTGGCCCCGGCTGCCGCCGCGGCCGCCAATGCCGCCACCGCGCCGAACGGCATCGCCGCCGCCGATACCGGCTGGCGCGATTTCTTCACCGACCCGAAGCTGGCCGAACTGATCGCCCGCGCGCTGACCAACAACCGCGATCTGCGGGTGGCGGTCGCCAACGTCGAACGTGCGCGCGCGCAGTACCGGATCGTCCGCGCCGACCGCCTGCCGGCGCTGGGCGCTTCCGCCACGCTGACACGCGGCGGCGACGGCCCGCAGCCGGCGCCGCAATACAGCGTCGGCCTCGGCATCGCCTCGTTCGAACTCGACCTGTTCGGCCGCGTGCGCAATCTGTCGGACGCCGCGCTGCAACAGTATTTCGCGCAGGAAGAGTCGCGCCGCGCCGCGCAGCTGGCGCTGGTGGCGGAAATCGCCAACGCCTATCTGACGCTGGGCGCCGACCGTGAACTGCAGCAACTGGCGCGCGACACGCTGGCCAACCGCCGCAAGGCGCTGGAACTGGCCGAGCGCCAGCACGAACTGGGCGCGGTATCCGCGCTCGACCTGTCGCAGGCGCAGACCGCCACCGAAACCGCGCGCACCGACGTCGCCCGCTACGCCGGCCAGGTGGCGCGCGACATCAACGCGCTGAATCTGCTGGTCGGCGCGCCGGTCGAGGAAGCGCTGCTGCCGCCGCGTTTCGGCGCCGACGTGCCCGATCTCGCCCTGCTGCCGGCCGGTCTGCCGGCCGAAGTGCTGCTGCGGCGGCCGGACGTGCAGCAGGCCGAGCATCTGCTGCGCGCCGCCAACGCCGACATCGGCGCCGCCCGCGCCGCCTTCTTCCCGTCGATCAGTCTGACCGCCAGCATCGGCAGCGCCAGCAACGAGTTGTCCGACCTGTTCTCCAGCGGCACCCGGGTATGGAGCTTCGTGCCGCAGATCAACCTGCCGATCTTCCAGGGCGGCCGGCTGCGCGCCACGCTCGGCATGAGCCAGGCCGAACGCGACGCCGCGCTGGCGCAGTACGAAAAATCGATCCAGAACGGCTTCCGCGAAGTGGCCGACGCGCTGGCACTCGGCAGCACGCTGGCCGAGCAGAAAGCCGCGCAGCAGGCGCTGGTGACGGCGGCGACGCGCGCCGACCAGCTGTCGCGCGCGCGCTACGAAGCCGGCCGTGACAGCTATCTGGTGCTGCTGGACAGCCAGCGCACGCTGTACCAGGCGCAGCAGTCGCTGGTGACGACCCGGCTGGCCGAGCAGAGCAACCGCGTGGCGCTGTATCAGGTGCTGGGCGGCGGCTGGCATGAACACAGCCAGCAGGCCCAATGAGCGCCACTGCAACCGAAACGCGCGGCCAGGCGCAGCGCCAGCGGATTCTGGCGGCGGCGGAAAAATGCTTCATCGAGCACGGTTTCCACGCCGCCAGCGTCGCCAGCATCGCCGACACGGCGGGGATGAGCCCGGGCCTGATCTACCGCTATTTCAGCAGCAAGAGCGAGATCATCCTGGCGATCATCGAGCAGCAGTTGCAGCTGGCGCGTCAGGAAATGCAGCGCCAGGATGCTCGCACCGACCTGGCACGGCAGATCGCCGAATCGTTCGCCGCGGACGCCGGCGGACCGCAGACCAATGCCGCGCTGTTCCTGGAAATTTCGGCGGAAGCGACCCGCGACGCGGCGATCGGCGCCGCCGTGCGCAATTCCGACCGCACGCTGCAAAGCGAATTCCGCCAATGGCTGGAGCGCGATACCGCCAGCGGCGGCCCCGGCCTCGATGCCGGGCAGGCGCGCGGCGCGATGCTGGTGCTGCAATGCCTGTGGGAAGGCATGAAGGTGCGCGAGGCGCGCCAGCCGGATTTCGACCACGCCACGCTGCAGGCGGCGCTGCTGCAATGCCTGCCGGCGCTGCTGCGCCCCTGACCTGCGGCCGGCCGCGTCAGAACGGCTGCAGCGGCGCCACCGCGTACCCCTGCACGTAATCGACCCCGATCGCCCGCAGTTCGGCCAGCGTTGCGTCGTTCTCGACCCCTTCGGCCACCGTGCGGATGCCCATCACATGGCCGACGTGGTGGATCGCCGCAACCATCGCCCGATCGATCGGGTTGTGCGCGATGTCGGCAACGAAGCCGCCATCGATCTTCAGAAAATCCACCGGCAGGTGCTTCAGGTAGGCGAACGACGACATGCCGCTGCCGAAGTCGTCGAGCGAAAAACGGCAGCCGAGCTGGCGCAGCTCGCGCATGAAATGGATCGCCTTGTTCAGGTTGGCGATCGCCGTGGTTTCGGTGATTTCGAAGCAGATGCCGCCAAACGGAATGCCGAACTCACGAAATTGCCGGCAGACGAAATCGAGGAATTTCCCGTCGTTCAGCGAAGCCCCCGACAGATTGATCGACAACATCGGCACCGGTCCGCCATCCGCGGCTGCCGACAGCTCGGCGCAGCGCGCGAACGCGGTGCGGATCACCCAGCGGTCGATCTCCGGCATCAGGCCATAGCGTTCGGCGGCCGGAATGAAGGCCATCGGCGGAATGATTTCGCCGTTCTCGCCGACCATCCGCAGCAGCAGCTCGTGATGCTCGCCGCCGTCATCGCCGCCGATGGCCGTGATGCGCTGGCGGTACAGGCGCAGGCGGTCTTCGTGGAAGGCGCGCTGGATGCGTCCGGTCCATTCCATCTGGCCATGCCGCTGCACCAGCTCGTCGTCTTCCGGATGGTAGACGTGCAGGCGGTTACGGCCGTGCTCCTTGGCCAGATAGCAGGCCGAATCGGCGGCGCTCAGCACTTCCTCCAGGCTCAGCAGCGCGCTGTTGAAATTGACGATGCCGATCGACACACCGATGTAGAACATGCGGTCGCGCCAGACGAAATGGAAATCGCAGATGGTCTGGCGCAGCTTGTCGGCGATCTGCGCGGCGGCGTCCGGCGTGCAGTTTTCCAGCAGCGCACCGAATTCGTCGCCACCCAGCCGCGCCAGCGTGTCGCTCTCGCGCAGCAGCGGCTGCAATAGCACCGTCACCTGGCGCAGCAGATCGTCGCCGGCGCCGTGGCCGCAGGTATCGTTGACGATCTTGAACTGGTCCAGATCCATGTACAGCACGCTGTAGTGCCGCTCCTGGCCGGCGGCGGCTTCCAGCGCGCGCTGCAGGCGCCGTTCGAATTCGCGCCGGTTGACCAGTCCGGTCAGCGGATCGTGGCTGGCCTGATGCGACAGCTGCACCGCCAGGCTGCGCGACTTGCTGACGTCGCGAAACACCAGCACCGCGCCGATCATCACCTGCTCGCGGTCGCGGATCGGCGCCGCCGAATCCTCGACCGCGTATTCGCTGCCGTCACGGGCGATCAGCAGCGCATCCTTGTCCAGCGTGACGACGCTGCCCTCGCGCAGCGCCTGCTCGACCGGGTTCGGCACCGGCGCGCGGTTGTGCTGGCTGACGGTCTGGAACACTTCCGCCAGCGGCTGGCCACGCCCGGCCGCATACGGCCAGCCGGTCAGCGTCTCGGCCACCGGGTTCATATATTCGATGCGGCCGTGGCGGTCGGTGGTGATGACGGCGTCGCCGATCGACGCCAGCGTCACCTGGGCGCGTTCCTTTTCCTCGAACAACCGCGCCTGCGCGGCGTTGCGAGCGCGCTCGTGCTCCTGCAGCGTCAGCGCCATGCGATCGACCGCCCGACCGAGCCGGTCGAGTTCGGCACCGCCGCCGCGCACGCCACTGCGCGCCGCCAGATCGCCGTCGGCGATGCGTCCGACCGCCCGCGCCAGCGCCTGGATGCGGCGCACGATCATCACGTCACCGACCAGCCAGGTGGCACCCAGCACCAGCACCGCGGTCAACAGCAGGGTCAGGAATTCCAGCGCCTGCTGACGGTCGGCGGTGGCGACGACGGCATTGCGCGGCATCGCCACGCTGAGCATGAAGTCGGGGCCGTCGCCAGTACGCACCTTGGCGAACGCATACAGGCGGGCGATGCCGTCAGCATCGAACGTCTCGGCAATGGGCGCTTCCTGCGCCCTGACGGCGGCACGCAGGATGCCGTCGGCCGGCTTGCCGACGCGCCGCTGACGCACATCCGGCCGCTGCGACAGCACGGTGCCATCACGGTCGGCGGTCACCATCACCGCGTCTTCCGGCAGATCGATGTCGCGCGCAAAGCGATCCAGCGCCTGCAGCCTGATCGACGCAAACAGCACGCCGCGCACCTTGCCGCCGTCGAGCAGCGGATAGGTCAGGTTCAGCGTATGCATGCCGAACAGGCGGCCGTAGATGTAGTTGCCGGCGACGAAGCCGCGCTGCGTCAGCGCCCGCCGGAAATAGTCGCGGTCGCGCACATTGACGCTATGCGGGGTCGGCCGGGCGCTGCAGCGGATCTGGCCGTCCGGGTCGATCAGGCCGAGGTTCAGGTAATCGTCGTTCTTGCGCAGCAGGCTGTTCAGGAAGGCGCTGCAGCGCGCCGGCTCGCGCCGCAGTTCCGGCACGTCGGCCAGCGTGACCAGAAACTGGCGCCCGCCTTCGATGAAGCGCTCCTCGTTGGCGGCGGCCATATCGGCCATCCGCTGCAGATCGGCGCGCGCCGCCTTCAGTTCGCGGCCGCGCTCGTGCCAGGCGCCGGTCAGGTTCAGCACCATCGGCGGCGCCAGCGCCAACAGCACCAGCAACAACAGGCGGCCGCGCAGGCTGTTCAGGCGCAGCCGTGAAACGACAGGATTTGGCACAATGGCAGTGTCTCGCAGCGCTTGTTCTTGTGACAGGCAGTCCGATCCATGCCCGGCGGACGCCGTTTTCTTTATCCCAACATGGACCGCCACCGCGCCGCTTTAGTTCAACCTGTGGCGCCGGGATGTTCATATACTCCCCGATATGTACGCCTGTTACGGGCGACCATAAAAAGAAATTTACACATACTCCCCCATTTTTTGCGCATCCGGAATGCCACGTCGAGCCGTGCCGGCGGCAATGCCCGAAGGCCCCGCGCATGTCAGCGGCGCGGCGCCCGACATACGCCAGCCGGCGCCGGGAGCGCGCCGATTTTGCCCGGCAGACCGGGTAAAATACGCGTTCAGTTCAACACCGAATCCAACTCCGATGACATTCTCCAAGCAGTATCAGGGCTATCAATCCGATCTGACCAGGTTCATTCAGGACCTGAAGGAAAAAAATCCCGAACTCGACGCCAAGCAGCGCGCCGGCCGCGCCCTGCTGTGGGACAAGGCGCCGATCGACCTGGACGAGCGGCGCCGGGCGGAAGAATCGCGCATCCGCCAGCAAGCCTACGTCTACCAGAACAAGGTCTGATCCCGGACCGCCAGCGTGAGCGCCACGCCGCCGCATGACGCCGGCAGCGCCGAAAGCGCGCTGCTGCAGGGCATCGATTCGACGCCGGACGTGGTCGACGGCGTCGCCTTCGCGCGGCTGTACGGCGAACCGCTGTTCCAGCTGCCGAACGACCTGTACATCCCGCCCGATGCGCTGGAAGTGTTCCTGGAGGCCTTCGAAGGGCCGCTCGATCTGCTGCTGTACCTGATCCGCAAGCAGAACTTCAACATCCTCGACATTCCGCTGGCACAGGTCACACTGCAATACCTCGAATACGTCGAGCAGATCCGCCAGCGCAATCTGGAGCTGGCCGCCGAATACCTGCTGATGGCGGCGATGCTGATCGAAATCAAGTCGCGCATGCTGCTGCCGGTCAAGAAGGCCGATACCGGCCAGGAACCGGAAGACCCGCGCGCCGAACTGGTGCGCCGCCTGCTCGAATACGAACAGATGAAGCTGGCCGCGCACCGCCTGGACGCGCTGCCGCAACTCGGGCGCGATTACGTGCGCACCCAGATCTACATCGAACAGAGCCTGGTGCCGCGCTGGCCGGAAGTCAGCGCCGAGGACCTGCGCGCCGCCTGGGCCGACGTGCTGAAGCGCGCCACGCTGACCGCGCACCACACCATCAGCCGCGAGGAACTGTCGGTGCGCGAGCACATGACGGCGATCCTGCGGCGGCTGCAGTCGGCGCGCTTCGTCGAGTTTTCCGACCTGTTCGAACCGGCGCGCGGGGTGCCGGTGCTGGTGGTCAACTTCATCGCGCTGCTGGAGCTGGCCAAGGAAACCCTGATCGAAATCACCCAGGCCGAAGCCTACGCGCCGATCTACGTGCGGCTCGCCTATTCCCCGTCGTGAGCGCCGCCGGCCGCCGCGCCGGCATCCGCGTTCCGCCATCCACCTGAAAGCCGAATCATGAAAGTCATTTCCTCCATCGAAGAACTGCGCGACCAGTTGCGCGGCCAGCTGCGCACGGTGTTCGTGCCGACCATGGGCAACCTGCACGAAGGCCACCTGTCGCTGATGCGGCTGGCCAGAAAGCATGGCGACCCGATCGTCGCCTCGATCTTCGTCAACCGCCTGCAGTTCGGCCCCAACGAAGACTTCGACAAATACCCGCGCACCTTCGCCGCCGACGTCGAAAAGCTGGAAAAGGAAGGCGTCTACGTGCTGTTCGCGCCGACCGAAAAGGACATGTACCCGGAACCGCAGGAATACCGCGTGCGCCCGCCGGACGATCTCGGCAACATCCTGGAAGGCGAATTCCGCCCCGGCTTCTTTGGCGGCGTCACCACCGTGGTGCTGAAACTGCTGTCCTGCGTGCAGCCGCGCGCGGCGGTGTTCGGCAAAAAGGATTACCAGCAGCTGATGATCGTGCGCAACATGTGCCGGCAGTTCGCGATTCCGACCGACATCGTCGCCGCCGAAACCTGGCGCGCCGAGGACGGACTGGCGCTGTCGTCGCGCAACAGCTATCTGACGCCGGAACAGCGCGCCGAGGCGCCGGAACTGTTCCGCGTGCTGAACCAGGTCGCCGAGGAAGTGCGCCTCGGCCACCTCGACGTGTTCGAACTCGAAAAAAAGGCGATGGCGCAGCTGGCCGGACGCGGCTGGCAGCCGGACTACATCTCCATCCGCCGCCGCGCCGACCTGCAGCCGCCGGCCGCCGGCGACATGGCGCGCCGCGAGCAGCTGGTGGTGCTGGCCGCCGCCAAGCTCGGCAACACCCGCCTGATCGACAACCTGGAAATCTGATGGCGCGCGCGCGCCGCGTCCTCGCCGTCATCGCGCTGCCGATGCTGGCCGCGCTGTGCGGCGGCGCCCGCGCCGACCTCGCGGTCCGCGACGACAGCGGCCAGCGCGTGACGCTGGCGGCACCGGCGCGGCGCATCGTCAGCCTGGCACCGCATGCCACCGAACTGCTGTTCGCCGCCGGCGCCGGCACCGCCGTGGTCGGCGTCAGCCAGTACAGCGACTATCCGCCGCCAGCGCGCCGGCTGCCCTCGGTCGGCGGCGTCGCCGCGCTCGATCTGGAGCGCATCGTCGCACTGAAGCCGGACCTGATCGTCGCCTGGGCCAGCGGCAATTCGGCCAGCCAGATCGCCCGGCTGCGCCGGCTCGGCTTTCCGCTGTTCGAATCGGAACCGCACGATTTCGCCACCGTCGCCTCGTCGCTGGAACGGCTGGCGCGGCTGGCCGGCAGCGATGCCGCCGGCCAGGCCGCCGCCGCCGATTTCCGCGCCCGCCGCGACGCGCTGGCGGCACGCTACGGCCAGCGGCCGCCGGTGCGGGTGTTCTACCAAATCTGGGAACAACCGCTGATGACGCTGTCCGACAGCTCGCTGGCCGGTGCCGCGCTGCGGCTGTGCGGCGCGCAAAACATCTTCGGCGGCCTGCCGCAGCTGGCGCCGACGGTCGGCCGCGAAGCGGTGCTGGCGGCCGACCCGGAAGCCATCATCAGCGCCGACGGCCCGACGCCGGGCGATTTCTCCGGCTGGAAGCGTTTTGCGCGCATGACGGCGGTGGCGCGCGGCAACCTGTTCTCGCTCGACCCCGACCTGATGGCGCGCGCCAGTCCGCGCATCCTCGACGGCACCGAGGCGCTGTGCCGCCAGCTCGACCTGGCGCGCAGCCGGCGCCCGGCCGATTGACCGATTGACCGATCCCGCAATCAAGGAACCGCGATGCCGAAATTCGCCGCCAACCTGAGCCTGATGTTCACCGAAGTGCCGTTCCTGCAACGCTTCGAAGCCGCCGCCCGCGCCGGTTTCACGGCGGTCGAATTCCTGTTCCCCTACGACCATGCGCCGCAGGAAATCGCCGGCGAACTGGCGGCGCACCGCCTGAAGAACGTGCTGTTCAACCTGCCGCCCGGCGACTGGAACGGCGGCGAACGCGGCACCGCCGCGCTGCCCGGCCGCGAAGCCGAATTCCGCCAGGGTGTGGCGCGCGCGCTGGACTACGCCGCCGTGCTCGGCACCACCCGGCTGCACGCGATGGCCGGCATCCTGCCGAGCGGCGCCAGCGCGGAGCGGCGCGCCGCCTGCCGCGCCACCTATATCGACAACCTGCGCCATGCCGCCGCCGCCTGCGAAAAACAGGGCGTCACGCTGCTGATCGAACCGATCAACCAGCGCGACATGCCCGGCTACTTCCTGTCGCTGCAGCACGAAGCGCACGCGATCTGCGCCGAGGTCGGCGCGCCGAACCTGAAGGTGCAGATGGACCTGTACCACGCGCAGATCATGGAAGGCGACCTGGCCACCAAGCTGCGCCAATACCTGCCGCGCATCGGCCATCTGCAGATTGCCGGCGTGCCGGAACGGCACGAGCCGGATCGCGGCGAAGTCCACTACCCCTACCTGTTCCGGCTGCTGGACGAACTCGGCTACGACGGCTGGATCGGCTGCGAATACCGGCCGGCGCGCGGCACGGTAGAAGGACTGGGATGGCTGCCGCGCACCGATAGCGACGGCGCCCGCTGACGGCGATCCGGTTTCAGCGGCATTCCCTTTCGTCAGTCCAGCGCAAGCCGGAATCGAGTGGATTTCAGCGCTGGGCTGCAACGAGTTCAGGGCTCAAGCTCAGTCCTCCAGAACCCGCAGCGCGCCGCGCAGCAGATCGACGGCGCCGGCGCAAAATGCCTCGGCCTGGCTAACCTTCAAGGCCACCGTCAGCGTCACTTCCTCGCCGTAGCTGGCCGAACGGACGGTGGCGCCGGCCTGCTCGCAATAGCGGCGCAGTGCCGCCTCGTCGGCGAACGGCAGGACCAGACGACGTTCGCAAGTCGCTTCGACCGGCACCAGTTGCGCCGCCCGCGCCGCTTCGGAAATCGCCTGGCCGTAGGCGCGCGCCAGCCCGCCGGCACCGAGCTTGGTGCCGCCCCAGTAGCGCACCACCACCGCCAGCACGTTGAAGAGGTCCTTGTGCGCCAGCACGTTGTACATCGGCCGCGCCGCCGTGCCGGATGGCTCGCCATCATCGTCCAGCCCGGAATCGCCGTCGCAGATCAGCGCCCAGCAGATATGCACCGCGTTCGGATGGGCGGCGCGCAGTTCGGCCAGCCGGGCGCGCGCCTCGGCGCGGCTGGCGAGCGGATACAGCCAGCCGATGAAGCGGCTTTTCTTGACTTCGATCTCGGCGCTGACGGGCGCGGCTAACTGGTGCATGGTGGCATGCGTGGTGCCGGCGCACATCGGCCGGCCCACATAAAACGGGGAGTATGCTTGAATTTCATAGTCCACATGCCCGGCACAGGCCGGTATGAAGGGGAGTATATGAAACCACTCAACGCCGGAACGTCCCCAATCCCTCGGCGTCGTAATACTCCAGCACCACCTGGCCGGCGGCAAAGCTGGCTTTCGAGATGGTTCCGGCGGCGGCGTTCTCGCCATCCAGCATGAAGGTGAACACGTCGCCATCCCAGTGCGTCAGCGGCAGCACCACCGGCGCCGGCCCCAGCCGCAATTCCAGCGCGCCGCCGTTCTCGACCACCTGCAGCGGGCCGTAATAGTCGTTCTGGTAAGTACCGGCATAGCTGGCCAGCGGCGCCGGCGGCAGCGGATGCTCGGGGCGCGGCACGCCGACCAGTGAGCCGGCCGGCAGATGGTAGGGCGCGAACGAGGCCGAGGCCAGCGCCCACCAGTCGCGCTGGATGCTGCCAAACTGCACCAGATCGCTGAACTGTGCGGTCAGGGTTTCCGGCACACCGATCGGCCAGGCGTTGGTCAGCACGACGATGCCGACGTCGGCCGACGGAATCAGCGTGAACGCGGTCGCCGCGCCCATCAGGAAGGCGCCGGAATGGCTGAGCGTGACGCGGCCGGCGGCCGAGGTGCCGACGTTGAAACCATAGCCGTAGAAGCCGGCGCGGCCGGTGCTGCTGGCCGGCGGGCTGGACACCATCTGCGGCGACAGCGCCGGCAGCAGCGCATCCGCCGGCACCAGTTGGCGACCGCCGGCCGCGCCCCTGGCCAGCACGAATGCCATCCACTTCGCCACGTCGTTGACCGAGGAGCTGACGCCGCCGGCCGGCGACTGCGCGTCCGGCTGGCGCGGCGGTCCGACCACGAACTTGCCGCCGCTTTCGATGTGGCCGGGCGCATGGTTCGGGTTCGCGGCGAAATCGGCGTAGCGCGAGCTGGTGGAATGCATTCCCAGCGGCTGGTAGATCGCCTGCTGCGACAGCGTTTCCCAGTCGCTGCCGGCAGCAGCGGCGACCGCCTGGGCGGCGGCGGTCAGGCCGAAGTTGGTGTATTTGTAGGTGATGCGGAATGGCTGCAGAGGCAGGTAGCGCAGCCGCCGCAGCACTTCGGCGCGATCGTAGCCGAGGTCTTCCAGCAGATCGCCGGCATGGTCCGGCAGCCCGGAGCGGTGCGCGTACAGATCGCCGATGCTCAGTTGACGGCTGACGTAGGGATCGGCCAGCTGAAAATCCGGCAGCCAGGTCTGCACCGGCGTATCCCAATCGACGCGGCCGGCGCCGACCTGGCTGGCCACCACGGTGGAACCGACCGGTTTCGACATCGAGGCCAGCTGGAACACGGTATCGGCATCCACCTTCAACGGCGAGCCGACGGCGCGCACGCCGAAGCCCCTGGCGTAGACGGTGCGGCCGCCCTGCACCACCGCCACCGCCATGCCGGGAATGCCGGACTGGGCCATCACCTTGTCGGCCAGACCATCCAGCTGCGCCACCGCGCGCTCGATCTGGCCGGGCGGAATCGGCAGCGCCGTGGTTTCGTTGGGCGGCACCGGTGGATTCGGATAGGCGGAATCGGCCGAGCCGCCGCCGCAGGCGGTCAGCGCGGCGCACAGCAGAACGGCCAGGCAGGCGCGTGGCGAGGACGGGGAAAGGGACATGGGTTAAGCCTTGAGGTGAGCGGAAATGATGCCGGTATGCAAACAACCAGCCGCGATCTTGCACCGTTTGCCGGCGCCCGGCAACCTGGTGGCCGCCGTCGGGCCGGTGCCGTCAGGCCGGCAGCGGCACGAACAGCCGGCCATGCGCGCCATCGATCACCTCGAAAGCGCAGCCGAACGCCGGCTGCAATACCGGCGCCGTCAGCACCTCGGCCGCCGGCCCCAGCCAGTGCCGCTCGGCGCCCAGCACCAGCGCGTGGGTGGCGAAACGCGCCGCCAGATTCAGGTCGTGGCAGGCCGCCACCACCGCCTTGCCGTCATCGGCCAGATCGCGCAGCAGCCGCATCACGGCGATCTGCGCGGCGGCATCCTGCTGCGCGGTCGGCTCGTCCAGCAACAGCAACGGCGGGTCCTGTGCCAGCAGCGTGGCCAGCGCGACGCGCTGGCGCTCGCCGCCGGACAGCGCGCGCACATCCTTGCCGGCGCACTCCGCCAGAGCGACCGCCGCCAGCGCCCGCGCGGCGGCTTCGCGGTCCTCGGCGCTGTCCCAGCCGGCACCGCCCTGATGCGGATAGCGACCGGCGCAGACCGTCTCCAGCACGCTGCTGCCAAAGGCATCGAACTGCTGCTGTTCCATCAGCCCGCGCCGGCGCGCCAGCGCTGGCGGCGACAGCGCCGCCAGCGGTTCGCGCTCCAGCAGAATGTCGCCGCCGTCGTCCGGCCGCAGGCCGGCCAGCGCGTGCAGCAGCGTGCTCTTGCCGGCACCGTTCCTGCCCAGCAGACACCAGAATTCGCCACGCCGCACCTGCCAATCGAGGCCGACGCACAATGGTTTGCCGCCAGCGGCAAGCCGCAAAGCCGTGGTTTCCAGAAGCGGGCCGCTCATCGCCATCTCAAGCGCGGCCACGCGCCAGCAGCCACAGGAACACCGGCACGCCGACCAGCGCGGTGATGACGCCGACCGGCAGCTGGATCGGCGCCGCCACCGTGCGCGCCGCCAGATCGGCCAGCGTCAGCAGCGCGCCGCCGGCCAGCAGCGAGGCCGGCAGCAGCAGCCGCTGGTCATTGCCGCAAACCAGCCGCAGCGCGTGCGGCACCACCAGCCCGATGAAGCCGACCGTGCCGGCCACCGCCACCGCGGCGGCGGTGGCCAGCGAGGCCGCGCACAAGGTGCCGATGCGCAACCGCGCCACCGGCACACCGAGCAACTGGGCAAAACTTTCGCCGCGCGCCAGCAGATTCAGGCAGCCGGCATTGGCCAGCGCCCAGGCGCCGGCCAGCGCCAGCGCCAGCGTCGCCGGCAGCAGATGACGGCTGTCCTCCAGATCGCCCATCAGCCAGAACACCATGCCGCGCAACTGCGCATCCGGCGCCAGCGTCAACATCAGCGTGATCAGCGCGCCGAAGCCGGCGGCAATCATCACGCCGGTCAGGATCAGCCGGTGGCTGACCGCGAACGGCGTCGCCGACAATTGCCGCAGCGCGCGCCGCAACAGTGCCAGCAGCAGCGCCAGCGCCAGCAACGCGCCGGCCACCGCGCCGACGGCGGCGGCGCCATCACGGCCGAGGCCGAAATGCGCCGCCGCCAGCAGCGCCGCCAGCGCGCCGGCGGCGGCGCCGCCGGACAGGCCGAGCACGTAGGGATCGGCCAGCGGATTGCGCAGCAGCACCTGCATCAGCGCGCCGGCCAGCGCCAGCAGCGCGCCGACCACGAACGCCGCCAGCGCGCGCGGCAGCCGCAGCGCGGTCAGCAGCGCATCGCTGGCCGCCGGCCAGCCGCAGCCGGCGCTGCCGCACAGCGTCGCCGCCGTCACTGCCAGCACGGCGGCGCCGGCCAGCAGCGTTCCGATCAGCAGCGCGCGGCGGCGGTCCATGTCGTCAGAAGTCGTAACGCGCGGTCAGCCTCAGCTGGCGGCCCGGATCCGGGTAGATGTTGCCGCGGCAGCCGTAGGCACGGCTGAAGTAGTCGCGTCCGGTCAGGTTGCTGCCGGCGATCGCCAGTTCCCATTGGCCGAAGCGGTGCGCGTAGCGGGCATCCAGCGTGGTGTAGGACGGCATTTCCGACGGGCAGCTGTTGTCGAAATCGTTGCCGTAGCGCTGCGCGCCGACCCATTGCAGGCCGACATCGGCGTTCTGGCCGTTGCCGGAATCCCAGTTGAGGCGCGCGGTCAGCGTGTTGCGCGGCACCAGCGTCACTTCGCGGCCGGCGTTGGGACCGTCGGTGAAGGTGGCGTTGACGTGCTGGAAGCTGGCCAGCGCGGTGAATTGCTGGTTCAGCTTCCAGTGCAGCGCCAGCTCGACGCCACGGCGGCGGGTCGGATCGAGGTTGACGTTGGTGAAGGTCGGCGGATAGAACATGATTTCATTGTGCAGCCGATGCTCGAACAGCGTCACGGTCAGCTTGCGGCCGGCATCGCCGATCACCGCGCCGATTTCGGTATCGTGCGAGGTCTGCGGCTTCAGCGGCTGGTCCGGCAGATCGGTATAGCGGCTGTCATCGACGTTGGCGACGCGGTAGCTCTGGCCGGCCTTGGCGAACAGCCGCAGCAGTGGCAGCGGCGCATAGCTGCCCTGCAGGTTCCAGGCGTTCAGCCCGAACGACTGCTGGTAGCTGTTGCCGTAACCGGGGTCGCGCGCGGCCTGATCGAAATCTTCATGCCGCAGGCCGAAGGCGATACGGGCATTGTCGCGGTAACGTACCTCGTTCTGCAGATAGACCGCCTTCGAGCGTTGCGAGGCGGTGGCGGCGCTGACCGCGTCGTTCTGCGTCCATTCGGCGAAATCCAGCCCGGCCACCAGCTCGTTGCTCCAGACGCCGCCGGCCATCAGATGGCGCAGACGCGGCGAGAACTGGGTACCGCGCGTGTTCAGCTCGGTCGAATTGCTGAAGCCGCCGCCGTAGTCTTCATACATCTTGGCGGTCTTTTCGCTGTGCGCCAGTTCCGCCGCCAGTTCCAGGTTGCCGAAGCGGCGCTCGGAAAACAGCGTGTAGCGGTCCAGGTCGTAGGACGCATGGTCGTTCGGCTTGACGGTCTGGCGCGGATCGGCCTCGAACTGCGCCAGGCTGAGCGGCCCGGCCAGCCGGCTCTGCTGGCGCGCGGCATCGATGCGCAGGCCGATGCGGCCGTCGCGGTCGGCCCATTGCAGGCCGCCGCTGAAATTGCTCTGGTCGGAAGCGTTGTTGGCGCGGTAATTGTCGGCTCGCGCGCGGCTGATGTTGGCGTCCAGCGACAGATTGTCCCAGCCCTTGGCCAGCGAGCCGCGCAATTCCTGGTAGCCGTAGCTGCCGATCGTGGCGGAGGCCGAAGCGCGCGTCCGGTTGCGCTGAGCCTGTTTGGTGATGACCTGGATGGTGCCGCCGGTGGCGCCGGAGCCGTACAGCACGCCGTTGCCGCCGCGCACGATCTCGATGCGCTCGACCGATTCGATCGGAATCGACGACAGCAGCGCCGGCACCTGCTCGTTTTCCGACAGCCGTACGCCATCCACCAGGATCACCATGTTCTGGTCGCTGGTGTCGCCAAAACCGCGCAGATCGAGCGAATAGTCGGCGCTGCCAGACAGGTTCTGGCGGCCGTAGACGCCGCCGATCTTGCGGATAGCCTGGTTGACGTCGGTAGCGCCGGAAGCGCGGATCTGTTCGCTGTCGATGACGGTCGCGCCGATCGGGCTGAACGACGGATCGGCGGCGAAGCGCGAGCCGGTCACCAGCACCGGCGCCAGCGGCGCGGCATCGGCCGGCGCGGCTTGCGCCAGCGCCTCGGCGGACGGCAGGGAAAGAAGGGAAACGAGCGCGAGCGCGGGCCGGCGGCCGGCGCCACGGAATACGGCGGAAAGAGACATGATGGATTCGGTCAACGTGGCACCCGGCCTGCTTCCCCGCAAGCCGGATTCAACAGAAGCGGCGCGGCGCCGCTTCCACCTGCCCTGGCCGGTATCCGGGCTGACAAGCCGGACCGTCCAACCTTCCCATGCGCAGCACACAGTGGCATCGAGAGACGGTCAGCCGCCCGGTTTGCCATTGCGGCGGACCAGGGCGGCGCTTGCTTACCGTTGCGGGGGCAGCACACGCAGGTTTCTTCGGGCATACGCCCGGAAACGCCGTGTTTCCCGTTTAACTGCCGGCAAGAGCATGCCGGCGGGCACCAGAGCGGCCGACAGTGTATGCGTTTGACCACGCTGGCGTCAAACCGCAACGGCGCGCCGGGAAAGGCTTTGCGCCGCTGCCGCAAACCATTACACTGTTGTCACAAGGAATCATTCCTCCCCTGCCCCGTGCCAGATCCGATCGCCTATTACCGTTCCCAGCTCGACGCGCGCGCGGCGATTCCGGACCATCCCTACATCTTCACCCGCTGGGTGCGCAGCTCCGAACAGGTGCGGCGCGGCCATGCCGCGCTGCTCGACCTGGCCTATGGCGACGCCGACGGCGAGCGGCTGGATTTCTTTCCGGCGCGCCAGGCCGGCGCGCCGCTGCTGGTATTCATCCACGGCGGCTGGTGGCGTTCGCTCGACAAGTCGGACTTTTCCTTCATCGTCCCGGCCTGGCTGGAAGCCGGTTTCAGCGTCGCGCTGACCAACTACACGCTGGCACCAGCGGCGCCGATCGAGGACATGGTGACGCAGCAGCAGCGCGCGCTGGCCTGGCTGTACCGGCGCGCCGACCAGTACGATTTCGATGCCGGACGCATCAGCGTCGCCGGCCATTCCGCCGGCGCCCACCTGGCGGCGATGATGCTGGCGACCGACTGGCGCGCGCTCGATCCGGAACTGCCACCGGATTTGCTGAAAGCCGGCGTGCTGCTGTCCGGCCTGTATGATCTGCAACCGGTGCTGCAGGCACCGTTCGTCAACGACGACCTGCGGCTGACGCCGGCGCGCGCCACGGCACTGTCACCGGCGCTGCTGCCGGCCCCGTCCGCGCCATTCGTCAGCGCCGTCGGCGGACTGGAATCGGACGAATTCCGGCGCCAGACCGCATTGCTGGCCGAACGCTGGCAGGCCTGCCACCGCGCCGACCTGCCGCTGCCGGCGGCCAATCACCTGACGATCTGCGACGCCTTCGCCGCACCCGGCGAAACGCTGCATGACGCCAGCGTCGATTTCCTGCGGAAAGCGGCGCACTGAAGGCGGAAAGGCGCATCGCGCGTCTACAGAATGGAAGCCGGTTGCCGATATAACCAGGATCGGGTCGGAGCCGAATGAAAGAATGGAAGGCCACCGCGACACTGCGGCCGGCGCAATGATGGAGAAGCTTTGATCATGGATGACGCAGTCGATCTGGATGCCCTGTTTGACGAAATTTCGGCGCAGCGCGCCGACACGGTGAGCGCCCCGGCGCCCGCAGCGCCGGAGCCGGCGGCGGCGACCACTGCCGAGACAGCCCCCGCGGACACGGCTCCGCCGGCCGCCGCCGATGGCGAAAGCGCCGACAATCTGTCCGACAAGCCGATGTACGAACGCCTGGGCGGCATCGTGCGCATGCTGCACGATTCGCTGCGCGAACTCGGCTACGACCGCTCGCTGTCCGACGTCGCCTCGCAGATCAACGACGCCAAGGGCCGGCTGGAATACGTCGCCACGCTGACCGAACAGGCCGCCAACAAGGTGCTGAACGCGATCGACGAAGGCATGCCGCAGCAGGAAAGCCTGGCGCGCAGCGCCAAGGACATCGGCAGCCGCTGGGAGGCGCTGTATGCCGGCACGCTCGGCATCGAGGAATTCAAGCACCTGGCCGGCGATTCGCGGGCGTTCGCCGCCAGCGTCGCCGACGGCGCCGAGACCGAAAAGGCGCGCCTGCTGGAAATCATGATGGCGCAGGACTTCCAGGACATCACCGGCCAGCTGATCAAGAAAATCGTCACCATCACCCACACCGCCGAGCGCGAGCTGGCCCAGCTGCTGCGCGACAACGCGCCGCCGGAATTGCTGGCGGCGGCGCAGATCGAGCCGGTCGAACAGGAACCGGCCGAGCTGATGCAGGGACCGTCCACGCCGGGCGTGGCGATGGCGCAGGACGACGTCGACAACCTGCTCGATAGCCTGGGATTCTGATGGAAGACATGCTCAAGGATTTCGTGGTCGAGGCGCTGGAGCTGGCCACCAATGTCGAAGAGCACCTGCTGGCGCTGGAGCGCCAGCGGGACGACATGGACACGCTCAACGCCGTGTTCCGCTCGTTCCACACGATCAAGGGCGGCGCCGGCTTCCTCAACCTGCCGGCGATGGTATCGGCCTGCCACCTGACCGAAAACCTGTTCGACGCGCTGCGCAACGGCAAGGCGCCGGTCACCGACCTGGCGATCGAAGCGGCGCTGGAAGCCAGCGGCTTCGTCGCCGACCAGCTATCCGAACTGGCCAACGGCGCCGCGCCGGAACAGCTGCCGGCGATGCCGGCCGAACTGGAAGCAATCCTGCGCGACGCGATCGACGGTAAGAGCGCGGCTGCAACCGCCGCTCCGACAACCGCGCCCGCCCCGGCAGCAGCCGAAACCGCCGCGCTGCCGGCAACCAGCGCCGAAGCCGCGACTGCCGAAACCGGCCCCGACTGGGTGGCGCTGTACCAGGCCGTGACCGGCATCGCGCCGCCTGACGCCGGAACCGCCGTGGCGCCCGCCGCCGCCGCTCCGGCAGCCGCGCCCGCCCCGGCAGCCGAAAACGCGGCCGGCTGGGATGGCGTCGAACGCCGCCGTGGCGCCGACGGCCGGCCGGCCAACAACGTCAAGGAAGAAAGCATCCGCGTCGATGCGGTCAAGCTCGATGCGCTGCTGGAAGTCGCCGGCGAATCGGTGCAGGCCGCCAATCAGGCCGGCGTGCTGCTGGAAAAACTGCAGCAGTTCAAATTCGACGACACCGCCGCCGAACTGATGGCGGCGCTGGCGGAAACCCTGAGCCGCGCCTCGCGCTACTCGACCGAACTGCAGCGCGCCACGCTGGCCACCCGCATGCAGCCGGTCGGCCGCCTGTTCCAGAAATTCCCGCGCCTGGTGCGCGAACTGGCACGCGACCTCGGCAAGAACGTCGAACTGACCATCGAAGGCGCCGAAACCGAAGTCGACCGCGTCGTCGTGGACAGCCTGTACGACCCGCTGGTACACATGCTGCGCAACTCGCTCGACCACGCGATCGAAGCCGCCGACATCCGCCAGGCCGCCGGCAAGCCGGCGCGCGGCTCGATCACGCTGAAGGCATGGCAGGAAGGCAGCAACGTCATGATCGAACTGGCCGACGACGGCCGCGGCATGGACCCGAACGAACTGCGCACCAAGGCGATCGCCAAGGGCCTGATCGCCGAAAACGCCGCCACCAGCGACGAGGAAGCGCTGCAGCTGGTGTTCCTGCCCGGCTTCTCGACCAAGCAGGTCGCCTCCAGCGTCTCCGGGCGCGGCGTCGGCATGGACGTGGTGCGCACGGCGGTGGAAAAGCATCGCGGCGCGATCCAGATCGATTCGGTGCTCGGTCGCGGCACCCGCTTCCTGATCCGGCTGCCGATCGAACTGTCGATCGTGCCGACCCTGCTGGTGCGCGCCGGCGGCGCCATCCTGGCGATACCGATGGCGGTGGTCGAGCGTGTGGTCGAATTGCCGGAAACCTTCGAACAGGTGCGCGGCTCACCGGTGATGCGCGATCAGGGCCGGCCGCTGCCGGTGCTCTCGCTGGCCGGCGTGCTCGGCTACACGCCCGGCAACGAACGGGTCGGCATCGTGCTGGCCGCGCCCAAGCCCTATATCGTCGCAGTAGAAGCGGTCGACGGCACCGCCGACCTGGTCATCAAGCCGCTGACCGCGCTGACCGTCACCGGCATCAACGGCACCGCCCGCTCCGCCGAAGGCGAACTGGTACTGGTGATCGGCCTCGCCTTCCTGCTGGACGGCTGCAAGAGCGGCATCCGGCTGGCAGCCTGATCGGCGGCCGGGCCGCACATATACTCCCAGACATGTAGGCCGGAACCGGGCGTCAGACGTCCGGATTTGATGCATACTCCTCTCTATTCAAAATAGAGGTGCAAAATCTCGCATGATCCTCAAGATGTTCGTATCCATGTTTTCAGGACATTGATAGCGATCGTGTCAGCGGATTTGTGGGCGGGCGAAAACGTTTCCTCAAAATCCCGATCGCTCGCCTTTCCATCATTCCCCTCCGCGTGATTGTCTCGATGGCAAAATCGCCACACGACCCCAACGGTGGAGGGCGCATGGCTCTTGGCGGGCCATGCTGCTGAACGATTTCAAATCCCTGCCCAGGTGAGCCGAATCGGTTTTCGTATCCTTACGCCGCAGGTGGCTCCCCAAATCTGTTCGGTTCAGGTTGACTGCTCAGACACGCAAAAACCAGATTCACTATCGGGAGCAATATCCACCAACCACGACGGTTGATGTCGTGCATGCGCCGAACAAATACTGCCAAATAGGGAATGACAATAGCCAACGAAAGAAGATCAGCCAACCAGTTGGCGTGAATCAATGCCCCGACAAAACCAAGGATGAAGCTGGCAATAATCCAGAGCAATACAAATCCCCAGTATTCAGTTCTGCCGGCACGTCCCTTGAAGTCGGCATATTTTCTCAAAGGTTGTAGCGACAACGCCAAAAAACCCAACTTGGTATTCTTCGATCCAACCTGAATTACGGATTTCTGAGCAACACCGCATTTCGGGCAAGCTGATGCGGATTCATGCATTTGATTCCCACAGGCACCACAGAAAATCATACCAGCCATTTTTTCCTCTTTCTCAGTTATCAGACATTAATCCGAGGTATACAACCATCGCAATCACAGATAAAACAATTCCCGCGATAGCCATACCTCGCCCGGCCTTTTCCCTGTTGACACTTGCAATACCCAGCCCAAGGCTAACCATTGCAAATATTCCCAATCCAACCGTCGTTTCCCTATCCCAATCGGATTCATCAAATAAACTAAGAGCACAAAGAATTCCAACAATCAATGACGCGATCGAAAGCCACGGCATTGCCTTTTTACCACCTGCTCCAGGAAAATTATCAATTCCGACATTCTGACCTGCTCCGCAATGTGGGCAGACCTGGGCGGATTCATGTATCTGACCTCCACAGCCGCGACAAAACATCATCCCCATAAAAACCGTCCTTTATACGATTCCCCAATTCGTAGTTTCCACAAAAATCCGAAACCCTCTTTCAAATACCGGCCATCTGTGCCAAAAACAAGATGCACCAGAGAATTGCATATCCCGGCTTGTCACCCAACAATTTTGCTCTTTGAAAGAGATATACAGGAACCAGAAAAACACTTCCCAGCTGAGATGTATCAACATCTTTCTTTTTCAAGGATTTTTCATCCGCTGAGCATAAAAATATATTGATACCCAACGACACAAGAAAGAGAAAGCTTTCACCATGTCCGATAATTTCCCCTATGATTCCCTCGGCAAGCGCACCAATGATGGGTGCACAAGCAATAACCCATGCCATGCCATTTCCCCAACCTCCACTGCTTTGCGAATTGTTACTCTGCGTAGCTCCACACTGTGGACATGCTGCCGCTGTTTCATCCAGAGGCTTACCACAACCCCGACAAAAGACCATGCTCATTAGTAAATTCCCCTTTGAATTTCAAAAAAAATTTCAACCACACAATGCGCTGACTTTTTGAATGGCATTCCTCACTTCTGGATCGGAATCAATCTGTTCCATCCGTGCTTGTGGCACTACCTGGGAAATCTTGTCGACGAGGCATTTACAGCCATCAATATTTCCAGAAGATCCATCCTGTGCCGAAGCCTTGACGCAGCCACGGAGAATCTCCTCCCTGAAAGCAGGCTCCCATCCATCGCCTACCAATGCAGCAGTCTGCAATTCGTCCGCCTCCTCCCCCTCGGTATCTTCCGCCTCCTGTTCTGCCTCAATCCTCTGTTGATTTTCATACTCAATCCGTTCCTGCGCCATTTGCTTTGCATCAGCCTGCTCCATAGCGACTTCCCGTGCACGCTTTTGATAATCGTTATATGCAGCCCCTCCAACCGCAGCAGCGATGCCGATGACCATCACAATAATCATGATCACCACACCCCAAAAAGACCATTTTTTTTGTACGCGATTGAAATGATCGAGCGAATCCCAACGCTTGTTCTTCCAGGCCCATTCGCGTCCCTTGATACCAAGAACAATCGCCATTACAAATCCTACATATGGCACGAATGCCAGCAAACCAATCCACGTCCTGTTTCCCACTGCCCAAAGTCCATTCAATAAAAATGCCCCCCACGACCATCCTTTTACCCCATCTGGAATTTCATTTGTTTGAGTATTTGGTTTTTCAAATTCCTGCAGCGCACCGCAATGAGGGCAGGTCTGCGTAGACACCTGAATTTCCCTTCCACATCCACGACAAAAAGCCATTTTCATATCTCCCTATATTTTAGTTATGAGTATTTTTTACGAAATTCATCTTCCTGCATCGTCAAATAAAAAACCCCCTCGATAAAAGCAATGATTGCCGGAATTAATGTCCAGAAAAACAATAAATAAAAAATCCCTTGAGCAATTTTCCCAAGATAGAATTTGTGAACACCAAGCCCTCCCAGGAAAAATGCCAGTAATACTGCGGTAACGCGATCTGGCCCACCAGATAATGAAACCGTCGAGACACTACCAATTCCTTGAACGGCTCCACATTTAGGACATGCGGCCGCAGTGCGATGAATGGCAACTCCACAGCCACGGCAAAAAACATGGCCTGCCGACAACGGAATATTACTCGTGCCAGAAACTGCTGTTCCCGCAATAACTGGCATATGACTTGCGGCAGATTGAAGCGCGCCACAATGAGGACAACTGGCTGCTGAGAAATGAAGCGTGGAACCACAAGAGAAGCAAAATTTCTGATCTGCGGCTTTTGGTGACGGTGAATGGATTTCTTGAATATCAGCCATATTTTTATCTCCGCGCTTCTAATTTTTTATACAGATATTTTTTTATTTGAAGATCGAATATTCATCAACCACTCCAGGTATTTTGATAATTTTTCAAAAAGCAGAATTTGATTTACCCTCCAATCAAACCCGGATACCAAATGCATTATCAGGAATAAAATAAAAACCCCGATCAACGTATTGATAAACCCGAGAATCGCGCCCTTGAATGCCAGATTTTTATCATAGCTACCAAGCTTTCCCTTTTTCCAAAGAGATATATTCAACAAACTCAAGATCAATCCAAAAAATGCAACGGGAAAAATCGGAAAAAGACTAAGAAAAAATCCCAATAACACGCCACGATCATGCAATGTCAACGCAATCTTCCATTGTGCGATTTTCCGTACAGCCTCTTGTTCTAACGCGCTTTGTGTCACGACATCTCCCGTTTTTGTCAGCCGAATCACCTTCATCAACTGTTGTCGAAGATGAAATGGCAGTTGCCACCCGTATCCGAATCGCGCGCGGTGTCGGGACGACGACCGTTTCCCACAGGAATCGCTGCTCAGTCTAAACCGAACTATATTTTTAAACAACCAAACGGTTACTTTTCAAACCGCACCGTATTCCAGAATCGGGTAATGCCCAGATTCCCAGACGAAAAGCAGGCTTTCGCGCAGCGCCTGAAGCAGGCGTTGAAGCGCAGTCCGAAGAAAGTCGAAACTCCGGCCGAACTGGCCTTGCAGTTCAACCTGCGCCATCCGCATGAACCGATCACGCCGCAGGCAGCGCAGAAATGGCTGACCGGGATGGCGCGCCCCACGCCTGACAAGATCGATACGCTGGCAAGCTGGCTGCGCGTGTCAGCCCAGTGGCTGCGCTTCGGGATTGCCGAGAAGGCATCTCCGCCCGTCGCCAGGGCGGTGCATGAGCGAATCGCGGACGACCCCGTCTCGCTGACGGCTGACGAGATCAAGCTCATCGCCCGCTTGCGTGGCCTGAGCGAACACCGGCGCTACCTGGTCGCCGAAATCGTCGAGCAGTTCGCGCTGGAACAGGAGATTTGGCACGACTGAGCGGTGCGCTGGATCGGCTCAGTTGAGGACGGGCGGGAACGCTGTATCAACCAAGTCGTTCATGCGCGCACCGGATCGGGCCGATAGTGGGAAGGTAATCTGGCATGACCATGCCCTACCCGTATACTCCCTTGCATGCAGGGCTGACCCTGGCTTCAATGGCCAAGTTTTGAAGCATACTCCCCGATTTTCAAAAACCGTATCGATTCGGGGACAAGCCGCCGCGCCGCTCAAAAGAATGCGGCCGGACTTACCTTGAAGCGGGCGCAGAGCGCCTTGATCTGGCGGACATTCAACTCCCTTATGCCCCGCAACACTTCCGACACCACGCCCTGAGTGCCGACCTCCGGCAGATCGGACTGGGTCAGCTGGTGCTGTTCCATCAGGAAGCGCAACACCGCCACGGGACTGGCTGCCGCAACCGGATGACGGGATTCCTCATATTCCCCGATGATTTCCCCCAAAGTCGCCGCCAGATCGGCCAGGGAATGCGCCTCGTTGGCGGCGCCGGCATCAAGCAGCCGATCGAGCACCCTGACAGCCTTCCGGTACTCCTGCTCGCTACGAATCGGGTGCAGCGGTACCACGGCGCTCAAGGCCTGAAAGTGGGTGGTGAGTTGATCGACCGTTCGACGGTCCATTCCGGTTTTCATTTGTCGCCCTCCCGATGCGTAGACAGTACATGAGAAGCATCCAGATGCTTGGACCACACCCCTCGTCTCGCGCGGAAATACTACCCAAGCCGCTTGACCATATAGCAAGCCAGCTGATCGTAGCCGGCCAGATGGCGCCGCTGGCCGGGGTCGAGCGCATGGTACTGCGCATAGCCGAGCCGGCTCCAGAACGCCTGCGACTCCTGCACCGACACCAGCGCCGAATATGCCAGCCGGTCGCGCTGCGCCGCCTGCCACGCGGTGGCCGCCAGTTGCGGACCGAGACCGCGCCCACTGGCATGCGGCGCGACAGCCAGGTCGTGCAGATACAGGCAATCCGGCGCGGCGGTCTCGAATGCACCGCCGAGCGGCGTCACCTTGCCCAGTTGCGAACGATAGGCGCTCAGATAGGCGCAGAGCCGCTCGCCGGCCTGCGCGACCCAGGCGCAGTCCGGCGTCGCAGCCAGACGGGCACGGATGATCGTTTCACTTTCCTGCATCGATGGCGGATAACAGGCGGACTGGATCGCCAGCACCGCGGCGATGTCGGCGGCGCGCATCGGCCGGATTTCCGGCGCGGTGATGGCGTGGGCGGAAGTTTGAATTGGAGCGGACAACGGCGCTGCGTCAGATCGCCTGAACCTTGCGGCGGCCGCTGCGCTGCTTGCCGCCGGAGGCCAGCAGCTTTTGCATCAGCAGATCGGTCTTGATGCCGGAGTCGTACTGGCGGAAGCCCTTGCGGTAGATCATCGCGCCGACCGTGGCGAGAAAGGCGAAATCGCGTTCGCCGAGTTGTGGCTGGATATGCGCGAGAAATTCCGCGTAGGCGGCAACCATGTCTTCCAGTTCCATGGCCGGCGCCCGGTCGAGCCTGCCGGCCAGATGCGCCATGATCTGGATTGCTTCTTCCTGTTCCATCGCTGCCCCTCCACCCCCTTTTGTACTGGGGCCAGTCTACGAGCGGCCCCCGGGAAATGAAATGTCAGAAAGGAAAATGCGACGCGCTTACAACAGCTTTGCCGCCGCCGTCGCCGGCACCGGCGACAAACGATGGCGAACCGTCAAGCCACGCCGACACCAGCCAGGCCGGCGCGGCGGCGCTCAGCCGCCATAGGCGTAGGCGAAACGGTTGTTGCGGATCTGCCCCATCACGCGCGAGCGCTGGTCGAGGCCGACGTGGTCCTTCGCGCTCATGTTGATGACGCCCTGCGGCACCGTCAGCTCGCGGGTCTGCTCGATGGCGTCGCGCAGCGCGCTGCGAAACTGCGCGCTGCCCGGCTGACCGGCCTTCAGCGCCTGCGGCACGGCATTGGCAATCAGCATGTAGGCGCCCCAGGCGTCGGCGGCGAACTGGGTCATCGTGTCCTTGCCGTAGGCGGCTTCGTAGCGATCGGTGAAGGCCTGCGCGGTCTTCCTGACCGGATTCGCGGCCGGCAGCTGACGCGCCACCACCGCCGGGCCGGTCGGGAAGAAAGTGCCTTCGACATCCTTGCCGCCGACCTTCAGGAATTCCAGCGTGCCGATGCCGTGGGTCTGGTAGATACGGCCCTTGTAGCCGCGCTCGACCAGCGTCTTTTGCGGCAGCACCGCCGGCGTCGCCGATGCGGCGATCAGCACCGCATCCGGCCTGGTCGCCATGATTTTCAGGATCGGGCCGGTGACGCTGGTGTCGGTGCGCGCGTAGCGTTCGCTGGCGACGATGTCGATCTTGCGCAGTTCGGCCAGCTTGGAAAATTCGCGCCACCAGCCTTCGCCGTAGGCATCGTTGAAGCCGATGAAGGCGACCTTCTTGACGCCGTGGTCGGCCATGTGCTGGGTCAGGATGGTCGCCATGTGCGAATCGTTCTGCGGCATCTTGAAGGCCCAGGCGCGCTTGCCGCCAGCCGGTTCGACGATCGCTGCCGAGGCTGCCAGCGCGATCATCGGCGTTCTGGTTTCGGCCACCACGTCCAGCATCGCCAGCGCGTTCGGTGTGGTATTCGGGCCGACGATCACGTCGACCTTCTGCTCGGCGGTCAGCTTGCGTACGTTCTTCACCGCGTTGGTGGCATCGGAAGCGTCATCGAGGATCACGTATTCGACCTTCTGGCCGGCGATTTCCTTCGGCCACAGCAGCATCGCATTTTTGGTTGGAGCGCCGATCGCGGCGGCCGGGCCGGTGGTCGAGATATTGACGCCGATCTTGATCTGCGCCAGCGCCGGCATGGCGGCCAGCGCCAGCAGCAGGGTCGAACCGGCGGCCAGCAGGCGTGCGGAAAGGACATGCATGGAAATCTCCAGGGGGAACATGAAGTAAGCGGGGCGGATGCGGGCCGACTACGCGCGCCGCATCCGGAACAGCGTTCAGCGCGGCAAAGCGGCTTCGGTCACGGTCTGGTCGATGGCACCGAACACCGATTTGCCGCCGGCATCCAGCATCTCGATCCGGATGGTGTCGCCGAACTGCATGAACGGCGTTTTCGGCGCGCCGTCGGCGATGGTTTCCAGGCAGCGCTTTTCGGCGATGCAGGTGTAGCCTTTTTTGGCATCCTTGTTGGAGACCGTGCCGGAACCGACGATAGAACCGGCGCGGGCGTTGCGGGTCTTGACCAGATGCGCGATCAGCTGCGGAAAGCTGAACACCATGTCGGTGCCGGCATGCGGCTGCCCGACCAGCACGCCGTTCCAGGTGGCGCGCAGCGGCAGATGCACCTTGCCGTCGGCCCAGGCCTCGCCCAGTTCGTCCGGCGTCACCGCCACCGGCGAAAACGCCGAGGCCGGTTTCGACTGGAAGAAGCCGAAGCCCTTGCCGAGTTCGGCCGGAATCAGATTGCGTAGCGAAACATCGTTGACCAGCATCAGCAGGCGGATGTGGCGGCCGGCATCGGCGGCGCTGGTGCCCATAGTCACGTCGTCGGTGATCACCGCGATCTCGCCTTCGAAGTCGATGCCCCAGTCGCTGGAGCCGAGCAGGATGTCGTCGGTCGGCCCGAGGAAATCGTCGGAGCCGCCCTGATACATCAGCGGATCGGTCCAGAACGATTCCGGCATTTCGGCATGGCGCGCGCGCCGCACCAGTTCGACGTGGTTGACGTAGGCCGAACCATCGGCCCACTGGAAGGCGCGCGGCAGCGGCGCCATGCAATTCTTCGGTTCGAAATCGAAGCTGTGGCGGGCGCGGCCGGCATTCAGTTCGTCTGCCAGTTCTTCCAGCTGCGGCGCGATGAAGTTCCAGTCGTCCAGCGCCCGCTGCAGCGTCGGCGCGATGCCGTCGGCCAGCGCCGCGCTTTTCAGATCGCGCGCCACCACGGCCAGCTGGCCGTCGCGCGTGCCGTCCTTCAGGGTGGCAAGTTTCATCGGGAGTCTGCCATCGTCAATAAAAACGGCTCCGATTATAGCTTGCGAGAAACCGCCGGCGGACCTGTCAGCGCGGCGTCCGGACGCCCCGGCGCCGCCCGATGCCAGTCACAACTCGTACATCTCCTGCTCGCCGTTCATCACCTGCTCGATCAGCTTGCGGTTCAGCGTCGGCGTCAGCAGTTCGATGAAGGTGTAGACGTAGCCGCGCAGATAGGCGCCCTTCTTGATGGCGATGCGCGAGACGTTGGTGCCGAACAGGTGGCCGACCGGAATCGCGCGCAAGGCGCGGTCGCGCTCGGGATCGAAGGCCATGCCGGCGATGATGCCGACCCCCATGCCGAGTTCGACGTAGGTCTTGATGACGTCAGCATCGATCGCTTCGAGCAGAATGTCCGGCTGCAGCCCGCGCAGCGAAAACGCATGGTCCAGCTTGCCGCGACCGGTGAAGGCGGCGTCGTAGGTGATCAGCGGATAGCCGGCGATTTCTTCCAGCGTCAGCGCCTTCGATTTCAGCAGCGGATGCTCGGCCGGCACCACCACCACGTGCTCCCACTGGTAGGACGGCAGCGTGACCAGACCGTCGCTGCCGGCGATCGCTTCGGTAGCGATCGCCAGATCGGCCTGGCCGCTGTGCACCATCTCGCCAACCTGGCGCGGATTGCCCTGCAGCAGCGACAGCCGCACCTTCGGAAATTTCTGCGCGAACGCCTGCACCACGCGCGGCAGCATGTAGCGCGCCTGCGTATGGGTGGTGGCGATGGTGAAGCTGCCGCTGTCATGCGCGGCGAATTCCTGGCCGATGCGCTTCAGGCTGTCGATTTCCTGCAGGACGACTTCGACCGATTGCAGCACCGCCCGCCCCGGTTCGGTCAGGCCGCGAATCCGCTTGCCGTGGCGCAGGAAGATGTCGATGCCGAGCTCCTCCTCCAGCTCGATGATCGCCTTGGATACCCCGGGCTGCGAGGTGAACAGCGCCTTGGCGGCTTCGGTGAGGTTGAAATTTTGCCGCACGGCTTCGCGGACGAAACGCAGTTGATGCAGGTTCATGGCTTCCCTGAAAGCGAATGCGCCGCTGTTTTTTTCTTATGCGGAGCGAGCATATAAGTAAATAAATTCTATGTACTTTGGAATAAAGAGCGAGTTTATTACGATTCCCGCTACTTTGTACGGAACCTTATGACTCTTTCTTTCGTTGCCTCCGGCTTCGCGGTCGGCCTGCTGGTCGGCTTGACCGGCGTCGGCGGCGGTTCGCTGATGACGCCGCTGCTGACGCTGCTGTTCGGCGTGCCGCCGTCGGTGGCGGTCGGCACCGATCTGGCGTTCGCTTCGCTGACCAAGGTCACCGGCACCTTCGCGCACCGCTTCGCCGGCACCGTCAACTGGCCGATCGTCCGCCGGCTGTCGTACGGCGCGCTGCCGGCGGCCTTGGCGGCGACGCTGGCACTGAAGTATTTCGGCGCGCTGAACGACAACATCGGCCACCTGATCCGCTATTCGATCGCGCTGTCGGTATCGCTGACCGTGATCGCGCTGCTGTTCAAGGGCCGTCTGCTGGCGTGGCTGAACGCGCATCCGGAAAAACATCCGCAAGGGCGCCAGCTGGCGGTGCTGACGATCGCCACCGGCGCGCTGCTCGGCACGCTGGTGACGATTTCGTCGATCGGCGCCGGCGCGGTCGGCGCGACGCTGCTGGTGCTGCTGTATCCGCGCCTGCCGGCGGCGGAAATCGTCGGCACCGACATCGCCTACGCGGTGCCGCTGACTGCGCTCGCCGCGCTCGGCCACTGGTGGCTCGGCTCGATCGACTGGCAGTTGCTGGGAACGCTGCTGCTCGGCTCGATCCCCGGCATCACGCTCGGCTCGCTGGCGGCGCGCGCGATTCCCGAAAAACTTTTGCGCGGCGTGCTGGCGGCCACCCTGACCGGGGTCGCCGTCAAGCTGGCGTCCTGAAAGGCAAGCATGGACCTCGATGATTTTGAAACCAGGGTCGCCGCCACGCGCGCGGCGCTGGCCCGCATCGCCGCCGAATTCGCGCCGGCCGCGCTGGCTTCCAGCCTGGCGGCGGAAGACATGGTGCTGACCGACATGATCCTGCGCGACGGCTTGGACATTTCCATCTTCACGCTGGAAACCGGCCGCCTGCACCGGGAAACCCTGGACATGGTCGAACGCATCCACGCGACCTACGGCTACCGGATCGAACTGTACCGGCCGCAAGCCGAAGCGGTCGATGCCTACGTGCGCCAGCACGGGCTGAACGCGTTCTACGACAGCGTCGAACTGCGCCGCGAATGCTGCCGCATTCGCAAGGTCGAACCGCTGGCGCGCGCGCTCACCGGCCAGCGCGCCTGGCTGACCGGTCAGCGCCGCGCCCAGTCGAGCACGCGCACCGAACTGGCGGCGCAGGAGCACGACGCCGCGCACGGCATCGCCAAGTTCAATCCGCTGGCCGACTGGTCGGAAGCCGATGTCTGGCGTTACCTGCGCGGCCGCGAGGTGCCATACAACCCGCTGCACGACAAGGGCTATCCGTCGATCGGCTGCGAACCGTGCACGCGCGCGATCCGCCCCGGTGAAGACCTGCGCGCCGGCCGCTGGTGGTGGGAAAGCGCGGACAGCAAGGAATGCGGGTTGCATCTAGTGGGCGGCAAGCTGGTCCGCGCCAACAGCCAGATACGAATTGAGGAGAAGCCATGAATACCGTCGTCGAACGATTCGCCACGATCCCCACCAGCGCCGCCGCGCTGAACCGCCGCCATCTGGAGCGGCTGGAAGCGGAAGCGATCCACATCCTGCGTGAAGTCGCGGCCGAATGCAGCCGGCCGGCGCTGCTGTTTTCCGGCGGCAAGGATTCGGTGGTGCTGCTGCGTCTGGCCGAAAAAGCCTTCCGTCCCGGCCGTTTTCCATTCCCGCTGCTGCACATCGACACCGGCCACAACTTCCCGGAAGTGATCGCCTTCCGCGATCGCCGCGTGGCCGAACTCGGCGAACAGCTGATCGTCGGCTCGGTCGAGGATTCGATCGCGCGCGGCACCGTGCGGCTGCGCAATCCGGCCACCGATTCGCGCAACGCCGCGCAGGCGGTGACGCTGCTGGAAACCATCGCGCAGCATCAGTTCGACGCCTGCATCGGCGGCGCCCGCCGCGACGAGGAAAAAGCCCGCGCCAAGGAACGCATCTTTTCGTTCCGCGATGAATTCGGCCAGTGGAATCCGAAGGCGCAGCGGCCGGAACTCTGGGATCTGTACAACACCCGCGTGCATCCCGGCGAAAACATGCGGGTGTTCCCGATCTCCAACTGGACCGAGCTGGACGTCTGGCAATACATCGCGCAGGAAAAGCTGGCGCTGCCGGAAATCTATTACGCACACCAGCGCGAAGTGGTCGAGCGCGGCGCCATGCTGGTGCCGGTGACGCCGCTGACGCCGCTGCGCGAGGGCGAAACGGCGCAGACGCGGACGGTGCGTTTCCGCACCGTCGGCGACATTTCCTGCACCTGCCCGGTGGCGTCGGATGCCGCCACGCCCGAGGCCATCATCGCCGAGACGGCGGTGACGCAGATCACCGAGCGCGGCGCCACCCGCGCCGACGACCAGACCTCGGAAGCCTCGATGGAAAAACGCAAGAAGGAAGGATATTTCTGATGAGTGCCGTACCGAACACCCCGCTGCACGCCGCCGAACCCGCCGGGCTGCTGCGCTTCATCACCGCCGGCTCGGTGGACGACGGCAAGAGCACGCTGATCGGCCGCCTGCTGTACGACAGCAAGGGCATCTTCGCCGACCAGCTCGATGCGATCGGCCGGTCGCGCCACAAGCGCACCGCCGGCAATGCGCCCGACCTGTCGCTGCTGACCGACGGCCTGGAAGCCGAGCGCGAACAGGGAATCACCATCGACGTCGCCTACCGCTACTTCGCCACGCCGAAGCGCAAGTTCATCATCGCCGACACGCCCGGCCACGAGCAGTACACGCGCAACATGGTGACCGGCGCTTCCACCGCCGACGCCGCGATCATCCTGATCGACGCTTCCAAGGTGCGCCACAACGACGACGGCAGCGTCGAGCTGCTGACGCAGACCAAGCGCCATTCGACGATCGCGCGGCTGCTCAACATCACTCACGTAGTGGTGGCGGTCAACAAGATGGATCTGGTCGGCTACGACCAGGCTGCCTACCAGCGCATCGTCGCCGCCTATGGCGAGTTCGCGCGCGGCATCGGCCTGGACGGCGTGCAGCCGATTCCGCTGTCGGCGCTGACCGGCGACAACGTGGTCGCAGCCAGCGGCAACATGCCGTGGTACCACGGCCCGACCCTGATCGAACTGCTGGAAGCCCTGCCGGTGGACGATGCCGCCGCCGACGCCCCGCTGCGCTTCCCGGTGCAACTGGTGGCGCGCCACAACGGCCACGAAGCCGACGGCTTTCGCGGCTACATGGGCCGCATCGAAGCCGGCCGCGTGCTGCGCGGCCAGAAACTGGCGGTGCTGCCGGGCGGCCGCCAGGCCACCGTCAAGGACATCCGCACGCTGGAAGGCAGCCACACCGCCGCCCACGCCGGCCAGGCGGTGACGCTGCTGCTGGAAGAAGACCTCGACATTTCGCGCGGCGATATGCTGGCTGCGCCGGAACAACCACCGGCGCTGCTGTCGGCGCTGACCGCCGACCTCTGCTGGCTGGCTGAGGAAGCGCTCGATCCGCAGCGCAAATACTGGCTGAAGCACACCACCCGCCAGGTGGCGGCGCGGGTCGGCGCGATCGAATCGCTGCTGGACGTCAATACCCAGCAACGGCGCCCGGCCGAACGGCTGGCGCTGAACGACATCGCACGGGTCCGGCTGACGCTGCAGCAGCCGATCGCCGCCGACGGCTACGACACGCAACGCGCCACCGGCGCCTTCATCCTGATCGACCAGACCACGCACCAGACGGTGGCGGCCGGCATGGTCCGGCTCGAACAGGCGCCGCGATGACGACCACCGCCCGCCCCCGCTACGGCAAGGTCTACCTGATCGGCGCCGGCCCCGGTGCCGCCGACCTGATCACGGTACGCGGCGCGCGCCTGCTAGCGCAGGCCGACGTGGTGCTGCACGACGCACTGGTGACGCCGGAGATGCTGGAACTGTGCCCGCAGGCGCAGAAGATTGCGGTCGGCAAGCGCTGCGGCCGGCTCTCGACCGCGCAAGCCTTCATCAACAAGCAACTGGTCGATTGCGCCGCCCGTCATGCGCTGGTGGTGCGCCTGAAAGGCGGCGACCCGATGCTGTTCGGCCGCGCCGACGAGGAACTGCGGGCGCTGGAAGCGCACGGCATCGAGTTCGAGGTGGTGCCCGGCATCACCGCCGCGCTGGCCGCCGCCAGCGCCACCGGCCAGCCGCTGACGCAGCGCGGCGTCGCCCGCAGCGTCGCCTTCTTCACCGCCAGCAGCGCGCCCGAGGCGGCGCCGCCGGCGGCACTGCCGGCCGCCGACACGCTGGTGCAATACATGGGCGGACGCGAAGCCGCCGCCGCCGCCCGCGCGCTGCTGGACGCCGGCCGCGCCGCCGCCACGCCGGTGGTGATCGTGGAAAACTGCAGCCGCGCCGATCAGCGCGTCTGGCGCCTGCGGCTGGATGAACTGGAACGGCGCCCGCTGCAATGGCAAGGCCCGGTGCTGCTGATGATCGGCGCGGCGATGGCGACGCGGGCGGGAAGCGGAATCGGGGATGCGGCAGACATCGTCGCGGAAGTGGCGGCGCGGGCGGCGTAGCGCCTGCCCATTACACATACTCCCCTGCATGGCAGGCTGTCACGGGCGCCACGATTGAGAAATTAAGGCATACCCCCACCAATCCTGATGGAACCACCGATCCATTGGAATGGCGATCCAGCACTCTGGACTGTCGTTCCCGCGCAGGCGGGAACCCAGTGTCGTTTTACGCCGGTGGAAGCAGCAGGAAAAGCCACTGGGTTCCCGCCTGCGCGGGAACGACAAAAGAAAAGATGGCTTGGCAACTCTGTATTTCCGCAGTTGCCCGAATAATGGCAATCAAGCACCGCGAGGCTCAATCCGCGTCAGCCGCCCCACTCTCCAGCGCCGCCAGGCAATAGCCGGCAATCGCCGCCAGCACCGCCTCGTCCTCGCCGGCCGCCGCGGCCATGTCGAGCGCCAGCTGCGGATGGTCGGCGCGCAATTGCGCCAGCAGCGCCGGCAGATCGCGCCGCACGTGGCCGCCCTGCCCGAGGAATACCGGCACCACGGTGATCGCCGCGTAGCCGGCGCCAGCCAGTGCGGCCACCGCCTCCGGCAGGCTCGGCGTCATCAGTTCCAGAAACGCCAGCCGCACCGCCAGTTGCGGGCGCGCCTGCTGAACCAGTTCGCGCAGGCGCTCGAACGGTTCGCGCCAGCGGGCATCGCGTGCACCGTGCGCAAACAGCACCAGCGCGCGGCCCGCCATCAGCGCCGCTCCATCCACACCAGCGTCGCCAGCGCCAGCAGCAAAAACAGCGCGCTCGGCAGCGCCGCGGTGGCCAGCGGCGGCCAGGTATTCAGCAGGCCGAGATGAGAGAACAGGTTGTTGGCCAGCTGGAAGCCGACACCGATCATGATGCCGGTGAAAATTTTCAGGCTGACGCCGCCAGAACGGAAATGCAGGTAGGCGAACGGCAGCGCCAGCGCCATCATCACGAACACCGCGAACGGATAGACCACCTTTTTCCAGAACGCGATCCGGTAGCGTTCGTTGCTCTGGTTGTTTTCCGCCAGATGGCGCGAATAGGCGGCCAGGTCGTAGGCCGACATGCGGTCCGGATCGGCGAACAGCACCGCCAGCAGCGACGGCGTGATTTCCGTCACCAACTGCTCCTCGGCGCGATGCTCGGTAGCGACCGACTGCACCTGACCCTCGGCGCCGCTGGCGAGGAAGCGGGTTTCGGCAACGTCGGTCAGCTTCCAGACGTTGTCGCCAAGGTATTCAGCGCTGGCGGCATTGACGATTTCGACCAGATGGAAATTCTGGTCGAATTCGTAGGAACGCACGCCTTCCAGCCGGCCATCGGGGCGCAGTTCGCGCACGTTCAGAAAACGCGAGCCGATCACCGCGCCGTCGATGCCGTCGGCATGGATCACGTCCTTGGCCCACAGGCCGGAGCGGAATTCCTGCGAAATCGGCAAGCCCTGCGCCTGCAGCTTCAGCCGCTCCGCCAGACCGCTGACCGCCGGCGAAATCAGTTCGCCGAACAGCACCGTCAGCAGCACGAACAGGATGCCGATCTTGAACAGGATCGTGCCGGCCATCGCGGTGGACATGCCGGAGGCGCGCATGATCGTGAATTCCGAGCGCGCCGCCAGTTGCGCCAGCACGTAGATGGTGCCGATCAGCACCGCGATCGGCATCAGCTCATAAACGTAGCCGGGCAGCCCCATCGCCACGTACAGGAAGGCGTGCTGCAGCCGGTAGCCACCGCGGCCGACCGACTGCAACTCACCGATCATGTCGAAGAAGGCGAACACCGCCAGAAAAGCCGCCAGCACGAACAGCGTCGAGCGGACGATCTCGGTGGCGAAATAGCGTTCCAGCGTCTTCATGCGCGCCGCCTTCCGTAGCGCAGGCCGCGCCACAAGACCAGCGGATGGTAGGGGCTGTTGACCTTCAGCCGCCACAGGAACAGCAGCAGCACCACCGCCAGCGTCAACAGATGGGTCGGCCACCAGGCCAGCGCGAACGACAGCCGCTGCTGCGCCACCGCCGCCTGCAGCACGCTGACCATGTTGCTGTAGGTGACGAACAGCAGCAGCGCCACCAGGAGGTTGGCCGAACGGCCGGCGCGCGGATTGACGAAACCGAGCGGAATCGCCAGCAGCATCAGCACCAGCGCCATCAGCGGCAGCGCCAGCCGCCACAGCAGCTCGCCCATGTTGAAACCGTTTGGATCACGCAGCAGCGCGGTGGTCGGCAGCGAACGCGCCGAAGTGTCGCCGACCAGCTTGCCGGCCTGCTGCGCCACCAGCACGCCATAGCGCTCGAACTCCATGATGCGAAAGCCCGGCTGATCGGGCGCGCCCTCGTAGCGGCGGCCCTTGTCGAGGATCAGGAACTTGTCGCCGTTGGCATCGACCTGGACCATGCCCTCGCGCGCGACGACGACGCTGGCGCGGCCGGGCTGGAAGGTATTGACGAACACGTTCTTCACGCGCGAGGCATCGCCGGACAGCCCCTCGACGAAGAAGATGCGGTCGGAGGCGCCGGATTCCTGAAACTTGCCGGGCGTGATCTTGGCGATGTCCTCGCGCTTTTCGAAACGCTCGCGGAATTCCGCGCTCTGCCGGTTGGCCCACGGCGTGGCGGCGAAACTGAGGATGCCGGTCAGCACGATGATCGGCAGGCCGAAGCTCAGCACCGGCCGGATCCAGTCGGTCAGGCTGAGTCCGGAAGCGAACCAGACCACCATTTCCGAATCCTGATAGCTGCGCGTGACCACCAGCAGCACCGAGATGAAGCCGGTCAGGATCAGCAGGATCGGCAGATAGTTGAGTGCCTGAAAACCGATCAGCGCCAGCACGTCCTGCGACGCCACCAGACCTCCGGCCGCCTGGCCGAGGATCTTGATCAGCATCACGGTGAGGGTAATCGTGAAAAGCGTCGTAAATACCGCGCCGGCGGCGCTAAGCAGTTCGCGGCGCAGGGCGCGCTGGAAAATCATGCAGACTATAATTGCGAATCGACAAGGAGCAAGCGATGGACTTTAGCATAAAAGTACTCGACCCCAAGACCGCCATCGGCACGCTGCGCGGCGGCTGTCTGGTTCTCGGCGTCTTCGAAAACCGCAAGCTGCCGGCACCGCAGCAGGATCTGGCGAAAAACCCGGCGATCGGCGCCGCGCTGAAGTCCGGCGACCTGTCCGGCAAGCCCGGTTCGACGCTGCTGTTGCGCGGCATCGACGGCATTGCCGCCGAGCGCGTGCTGCTGGTCGGCCTCGGCAAGGCCGATGCCTTCAGCGACAAGAATTTCGCCGCCGCCGCCAATGCCGCGCTGCGCGTGCTGGCCACGCTGGGCGGCACCGACGCGGTGCTGGCGCTACCGTTCGGCGCGGTGTCCGGGCGCGATACCGACTGGGCGGTCGGCTGCGTGGTGCTGACCGCGCAGGAACAGGCCTATCGCTTCGATGCGCTGAAGAGCAAGCCGGAAGCGCCGGCCGCCGGCGTCAGGAAGCTGACGCTGCTGGTCGATGCCGCCGCCGTCAGCGGCGCCCGCACCGCGGTCGCGCAAAGCGTGGCGATCGCCAACGGCATCGCGCTGACCAAGGACCTCGGCAACCTGCCCGGCAACGTCTGCACGCCGACCTATCTGGCCAATACCGCGAAAAAACTGGGCAAGGAATTCAGGCTCGGCGTCGAAATCCTCGACCGTCGGCAGATGCAGGCGCTGAAGATGGGCAGCCTGCTGTCGGTCGCCAACGGCAGCGAGGAGCCGCCGAAGTTCATCGTCGTCAAATATCAGGGCGGCAAGGCCAAGGACGCGCCGGTGGTGCTGGTCGGCAAGGGCATCACCTTCGATTCCGGCGGTATTTCGCTGAAGCCGGGCGCCGGCATGGATGAAATGAAGTACGACATGTGCGGCGCCGCCTCGGTGCTCGGCACGCTGCGCGCGGTGGCCGAGATGAAGCTGAAGCTGAACGTCATCGGCGTGATCCCGAGCAGCGAAAACCTGCCGTCCGGCCGCGCCACCAAGCCGGGCGACATCGTCACCTCGATGTCCGGCCAGACCATCGAAATCCTCAACACCGACGCCGAAGGCCGGCTGGTGCTGTGCGACGCGCTGACCTACGTCGAACGCTTCAAGCCGGCGGCGGTGGTCGACATCGCCACGCTGACCGGCGCCTGCATCACCGCGCTCGGCCATCACAATTCCGGCCTGTTCACGCGCCATGACCAGCGCCACGACGCGCTGGCCGAGGAATTGCTGGCGGCCGGCCGCGCCAGTGGCGACACCGCCTGGCGCATGCCGATCGAAGATGCGTATCAGGAACAGCTGAAATCCAACTTCGCCGACATGGCCAACATCGGCGGCGCGCCGGCCGGCAGCGTCACCGCCGCCTGCTTCCTGGAACGCTATACCCGCAGCTATACCTGGGCCCATCTGGACATCGCCGGCACCGCCTGGAAGAGCGGCGCCGCCAAGGGCGCCACCGGCCGCCCGGTGCCACTGCTGACGCGCTTCCTGATCAACCGCGCCAACGCCTGAGGCGCGCCTGCTTTTCCCCCGAACCCGGCGCTACGGCGCCGGTTTTTTTTGCCTGCCGGGTTTGCGCAAGAGAGCGGCTGCACACGCCATTTTTCAGCTCCAGAGCAAAGCGCGGTCATGCTTCTTGACAGTATCCACCCCTGCTCGATGCAGTATCGTGCTTTCCAGCTTTGCACCTGCCACCGGAGCCGGCGGTCAGAAAATATACCGGCCCAATATTTCCGGCGCACACCAATCGGGCGGCGCCCATCCTCCGCATCGACGGCACACTGCTCTCTCAATCGTCCCCGGGTCGAACCGCAGTGTCGGACTCTTTCCTCGGTCACCTGGTCTTCAACGTCATCAGCGCGATTCCGCCGAGGATCGCGGCCGACGTAACCATCAGATGGAGGCTGATCACTTCGCCGAGGAACAGGATGCCGCCGAAGGCGGCCAGCACCGGCACGCTCAATTGCACGGTAGCAGCCGTGGTAGCCGCCAGTTCTCGCAGCACTGCGTACCAGACGATGTAGCCGAGCCCGGACGCCAGTACGCCGGATACCAGTCCATAGGCAACACCGGAGCCGTCCAGGGACGCGCCCGGCAGCAGGACCAGGTTCAACAGCACGACGAAAGGCACCGCGCGGGCGAAATTGCCGGCAGTAGCGGCCAACGGATCGGAAACACCGGCCGCGCGCAGCGAATACACGCCCCAGCCGATACCGGCCAGCGCCATCAGCAGCGCGCCCTGCAATGTCGGCGGCGACCAGCCGGGCAGCATCAGTGCCACCATGCCACCGGCCGCCAGCAGCAGGCCGAGCGTCTGGCGACCGGACAGACGCTCGCCGCGCCACAGCCCATAGCCGATCATCGTCGCCTGTACCGCACCGAACAGGATCAACGCGCCGCTCGCTACCGACAGACTGACGTAGGCAAACGAAAACGCCGCGACGTAGACAAACAGCGCCAAGCCGGAGAGCCAGCTGCCGCCCTTTTCCGCCGTGCCGGCGCGTGCGCGCACGATCAGCCACAACACCAGCGCGCCGCTGCAGATGCGGATCGTCGAAAAACTGGCGGCATCGATGCCGGTCTGACGCAGCGCGATCCGGCACAACCGCGAATTGCCGGCAAAGGCCACCATCGACAAGCTGGTGTGGAACAATATGTTCAGGCGTGGCATCGGATCGGCGGCCGCGCCGACGGGCGCGGTCCGGTAAAAACGCTCCCTGCGGCGACGGCGCTTGCCGCAACATCCGCCAGCCGACTTCGGCGAGGCCATCTCCGGGAGCCGAACGGAGTAGTCACAACGATTGTAACGACGAGGCGCGGCCATGCGCCAGCGCGGATTCAAACCGCGACGGCTGATACCATTACCGCTTGCACGCGCGCCTTGTTGCAAAGTGGCGAGGCGGCGTCGGATCGATCCAACCAGGAAAACGGCAACAGATGAAAATCGCGACGTGGAACGTCAACTCCCTGAAAGTGCGCCTGCCGCAGGTGCTGCAATGGCTGGCCGAGAATCCGGTCGATGTGCTCGGCCTGCAGGAAACCAAGACCGTCGATGAAAAATTCCCGGTGACCGAGATCGAGGCGGCCGGCTATCAGGTCGCGTTCACCGGCCAGAAGACCTACAACGGCGTGGCGATCCTGGCGCGCCAGCCGATCACCGACGTGGTCAAGAACAATCCGCGCTACCCGGACGAACAGCAGCGGCTGCTGGCGGCCACCGTCGGTGGCGTGCGCGTCGTCTGCGCCTACATGCCGAACGGTCAGGCGGTCGGTTCCGACAAGTACCGCTACAAACTGGCGTGGCTGGACGGGCTGCACGCATGGTTAAGCGATGAGGTGAAGGCGCATCCGCAACTGGCGCTGGTCGGCGACTACAACATCGCGCCGGAAGACCGCGATGTCCACGATCCGGTGGCGTGGCAGGGTTCGGTGCTGGTCTCGGAACCGGAGCGCGCGGCCTTCCGCCGCCTCGGCGAACTGGAACTGCGGGATGCGTTCCGGCTGTTCGAGCAGCCGGAAAAACTGTTCAGCTGGTGGGATTACCGCCAGCTCGGCTTCCGCCTGAACAAGGGCCTGCGCATCGACCATATCCTGCTGTCGCCGGCGCTGGCGGCGCGCTGCAGCGGCTGCGCGATCGACCGCGTGCCGCGCAAATGGGAACAGCCGTCGGACCATGCGCCGGTGGTGGCGACGATTGCGCTGGATGATTGAAGCGGTGGAGATTCATATACTCCCCACGAAGGAATTCTGTGACGGGCATTGGATATATAAAAAAACCATATACTCCCCGCTAATAATCAACCGGGATTTTTTGTTCGACTGCGGACGGTAGAAATCCCCTTGCCGTTCCGCCGTAAGTCGGAACCCTGCGGCTTTTTCCGCCAGCGTGGCGAGTCAAACGACACTGGGCTTTTTTTGGTCAACGCGGTGGATCGAACGACACTGGGTTCCGGCTTGAAGCATGCCGGAACGACGGGTTGGGGAGCCGGCGCTCCTTCGATCCGCGCCATAGTGCAGCGAGCCGGTTTTTTGCCTGGACGATGGCGGATTGATCGGCCGCGTGTTTGCGGCACAAGCCGGAACCACGCCTCTGACCGTCGTTCCAACGCAAGTCGGAACCCAGCGGCTTTTGCGGCCAGCGCGGCGGACCGAACGACACTGGGTTCCGGCTTCAAACATGCCGGAACGACGGGTTGGGGAGCTGGCGCTCCTTCGATCCGCGCCATAGTGCAGCGAGCCGGTTTTTTGTCTGCGCGATGGCGGATTGATCGGCCGCGTGTTCGCGGCACGAGCGGGAACCGCGCCTCTGACCGTCGTTCCGACGCAAGTCGGAACCCAGCGGCTTTTCCGCCAGCGCGGCGAGTCGAACGACACTAGGTTCCGGCTTGAAACATGCCGGAACGACAGGTTGGGAAGCCGCCGTTCTTACGATCCGTGCCATGGCACACCGACCCTGGTTCTGGCCGACGCAACGGCGCCGACCGACTGCCCGGCGATCTGCTAACGGCCCAGCGCCGCCTGAATCTGCTGCAGCGAGGTCGGGTCTTCGATGGTGGTCAGGTCGCCCGGATCGCGTCCTTCGCACAGCGCCTGGATCGAGCGCCGCAGCAGCTTGCCGGAGCGGGTTTTCGGCAGCAGCGTGACGAAGTGGACGCGCGCCGGCTTGCCGAGCGCACCGAGCTGTTTCGCCACCACGTCCATGATCTCGGCTTCCTGCGCCTTGCGGCCGGCCTCGCTGCCGATCGTGTCGGTGTTCTTCAGGATCGTGAACGCCACCGCAACCTGACCCTTGACCGCGTCCTGCACGCCGACCACCGCGACCTCCGAGACGTTCGGATGGCTGGAAATGCTTTCCTCGATTTCGCGCGTGCCGAGCCGGTGGCCGGCGACGTTGATCACGTCGTCGGTACGGCCGAGGATGAAGTAGTAGCCATCGGCGTCGCGGATTCCCCAGTCGAAGGTGGAATACACCTGCTGCGGCGGATCGAACTGCGAGAAGGTGGACCAGTAGGTGTTGACGAAACGCTGGTCGTCGCCGTACACGGTCTGCATGCAGCCGGGCGGCAGCGGGCCGTCGATCACCAGCACGCCCTTTTCATTGGTGCCGCAGGGAGCGCCGGTGGCTTCGTTGAGCAGTTTCACCTTGTAGCCGTACATCGGCAGGCCAGGACTGCCGAGGCGCGTCGGCGTATCCTCGACGCCCTTGGCGACGGTCAGGATCGGCCAGCCGGTTTCGGTCTGCCAGTAGTTGTCGACGATCGGCACGCCGAGCGCGGCGGCGATCCATTGCGAGGTCGATTCGTCCAGCGGTTCGCCGGCGAGGTACAACGTCTTCAGCGACGAAAGATCGTATTTCGTCATGAATTCCTGCGGCTGCTTCTTCAGCACGCGCGCCGCCGTCGGCGCCGAAAACATCCGCGTCACACGGTATTTTTCGACGATGCGCCACCAGATGCCGGCATCCGGCGGCGTGGTCGCCAACACCGGCAGCCCTTCGTAGATCACCGAGCCCATGCCGGCCAGCAGCGGTCCGTAGACGTTGTACGAATGTCCGACCACCCAGCCGATGTCGGAGGTGGAGAAATACACCTCGCCCGGCTTGCCGCAGAAGATGTAGTCCATCGACGCCGCCAGCGCCACCGCGTAGCCGCCGACGTCGCGCTGCACGCCCTTCGGATTGCCGGTGGTGCCGGAGGTATACAGCACGTACGACACTTCGTTCGATTCCAGCCAGGTGACCGGCACCTTGGCATCCATGTGTTTGGCGCGCAGTTCGGCGTAGTCGAGGTCGCGCCCGGCCACCCGCGCCATCGGCGCCAGCCCGCGATCGACCAGCAGCACCGCCGCCGGCTTGTGTCTGGCGCGGGTAATCGCCTCGTCCAGCAAGCCCTTGTACGGCACCACCCGGCCGCCGCGCGAACCGGCGTCGGCCGAGACGATCAGCTTCGGCTGGGCATCGTCGATGCGGGTCGCCAGGCTGTTGGCGGCGAAACCGCCGAACACCACCGAATGGATCGCGCCGATGCGGGCGCAGGCCAGCATCGTGCAGATCGCCTCGGCGATCATCGGCATGTACAGCAGCACGCGGTCGCCGCGGCCGACGCCCTGCGATTGCAGCATCGCCGCCACCCGCTGCACTTCGTCGCGCAGTTCGGCGAAGCTGTAGACGGTTTCGCTGTTGGTCTCGGTCGAGATCACGATCAGCGCATTGGTGTCCGGCTGGCTGTCGGCCCAGCGATCGACCGCGTTGTAACAGAGGTTGGTGGTGCCGTCGACGAACCAGCGGGCGAACGGCGGGCGCGAATCATCGAGCACCCGGGAAAACGGCTTTTCCCAATGGATGCGCCTGGCTTCGCGCCCCCAGAAGGTTTCGGGATCGTTGATCGACTGCTGATAGAACTCGGCGTATTGCATGGTCTCCTCCTTGTTTCATTCACGCGCGGCTGTTGCCGTCGCGCCTTTTTCCCGTTGTACCGGGCGCCGCCTCAGAAGGCGTCGCCGGGAATGCGTACCCAGCCTTCCATCAATACCCGCGCGCTGCGGCTCATCATCGCCTTGGTCACGCGCCATTCCCCGCCCTGCTGCTCGGCCGCCGCGCCGACCCGCAGCGTGCCGGACGGATGGCCGAAGCGCACTGCGTCGCGCGGGCCGCCGCCGGCCGCCAGATTCACCAGCGTGCCGGGAACCGCCGCGGCGGCGCCGATCGCCACCGCCGCCGTACCCATCATCGCATGATGCAGCTTGCCCATCGACATCGCCCGCACCAGCAGATCGACATCGGCCGCCTTCACGGGCTTGCCGCTCGATGCCTGGTAATCCTGCGGCCGGGCGACGAAGGCGACTTTCGGCGTGTGCTGGCGCGTGGCCGCTTCGTCGAGATGCTTGATCAGCCCCATGCGCAGCGCGCCGTGGGCGCGGATGGTCTCGAATTTTTCCAGCGCGGCCGGATCGCCGTTGATCGCCTCCTGCAATTCGGTGCCGGTATAGCCGATCTCGGCGGCGTTCAGGAAGATGGTCGGAATGCCGGCGTTGATCATGGTCGCCTTCAGCGTGCCGACGCCGGGCACGTCGAGGTCATCGACCAGATTGCCGGTCGGGAACATCGCGCCGCCCTCGCCTTCGCCCTCGTCGGCCGGATCGAGGAATTCCAGCTGCACCTCGGCGGCCGGAAAGGTCACGCCATCCAGCTCGAAGTCGCCGGTTTCCTGCACCGCGCCATTGCGGATCGGCACATGCGCGACGATGGTTTTCTGGATGTTGGCCTGCCAGATGCGCACGGTGACCACGCCATTTTCCGGAATCCGGTTGGCGTCGAGGAAACCGCTGGCGACCGCGAACGGACCGACCGCCGCCGACAGGTTGCCGCAATTGCCGCTCCAGTCGACGAAAGCCTTGTCGATCGCCACCTGGCCGAACAGGTAATCGACGTCATGGCCGGGCCGGCTGGCGGGCGCGACGATCACCGTCTTGCTGGTGCTGGAAGTGGCGCCGCCCATGCCGTCGATCTGCTTGGCGTAGGGGTCGGGGCTGCCGATCACGCGCATCAGCAGCTTGTCGCGGGCGGCGCCGGGCTGCTGTGCCGCCGGCGGCAAATCCTGCAGGCGGAAAAACACACCCTTGCTGGTGCCGCCGCGAATGTAGGTGGCGGGAATCTTGATCTGGGGGACTTGGGACATGGTTGGATGCTCGGGAATATTCAAAAATCCGTCGGGACGGCCCGCTCCGGCTTACGCCGCCCTGGCCGAGGCGACGAAGTCCTGCGCGAAACGCTGCAGCACGCCGCCGGCTTCGTAGATCGACACTTCCTCGGCGGTATCCAGCCGGCAGGTCACCGGCACTTCGAGCCGTTCGCCGTTGCGCCGATGGATCACCAGCGTCAGGTCGGCGCCGGGCGCCGGCTGGCCGGCCACGTCGAAGGTTTCGGTGCCGTCGATCGCCAGCGTCTTGCGGTCGGTGCCGGGCTTGAACTGCAGCGGCAGCACGCCCATGCCGATCAGGTTGGTGCGATGGATGCGCTCGAAGCCCTCGGCGACGATCGCTTCGACGCCGGCCAGCCGCACGCCCTTGGCGGCCCAGTCGCGCGACGAACCCTGGCCGTAGTCGGCGCCGGCGATGATGATCAGCGGCTGGCGCCGCTCCATGTAGGTTTCGATCGCTTCCCACATGCGCATCACCTTGCCGTCCGGCTCGACGCGCGCCAGCGAACCCTGGCGCACGCTGCCGTCGTCCTTGCGCACCATCTCGTTGAACAGCTTCGGATTGGCGAAGGTGGCGCGCTGCGCGGTCAGGTGATCGCCGCGATGGGTCGCGTAGGAATTGAAGTCTTCTTCCGGCAGGCCCATCTTCGCCAGGTATTCGCCGGCGGCGGAATCGGGCAGGATCGCGTTCGACGGCGACAGGTGGTCGGTGGTGATGTTGTCCGGCAGCACCGCCAGCGGCCGCATGCCGGATAGTGTGCGTTCGCCGGCCAATGCGCCTTCCCAGTACGGCGGACGGCGGATGTAGGTGCTCATCGGGCGCCAGTCGTACAGCGGGCTGGCGGCCTGCACCGCGTCGCCGTGCCGCTCGAACATCGGCACGTAGACGCGGCGGAACTGTTCCGGCTTGACGGCGGCGCGCATCACCGCGTCGATCTCGGCATCGCTCGGCCAGATGTCCTTCAGGCGGATTTCACGGCCATCAGCGACGCCGAGCACGTCCTTCTCGATGTCGAAACGGATGGTACCGGCGATCGCGTAAGCCACCACCAGCGGCGGCGAGGCCAGGAAAGCCTGCTTGGCGTAGGGATGGATGCGGCCGTCGAAGTTGCGGTTTCCGGACAGCACGGCGGTCGAGTACAGGTCGCGCTCGATGATTTCCTGCTGGATCGCCGGATCGAGCGCGCCGGACATGCCGTTGCAGGTGGTGCAGGCGAAGGCGACGATGCCGAAGCCGAGCCGTTCCAGTTCCGCCTTCAGCCCGGCTTCTTCCAGATACAGTTCAACCGCCTTGGAACCGGGCGCCAGCGAACTCTTGACCCACGGCTTGCGCACCAGCCCGAGCCGGTTGGCGTTGCGCGCCAGCAGGCCGGCGGCGATCACGTTGCGCGGGTTGCTGGTGTTGGTGCAGCTGGTGATCGCGGCGATGATGACGGCGCCGTCCGGCATCTGGCCCGGCACTTCCTGCCAGGCGCCGGCGATACCCTTGGCGGCCAGATCGGCGGTCGCCACGCGGGCGTGCGGATTGCTCGGGCCGGCCATGTTGCGCACCACCGAGGACAGATCGAAACACAGCACGCGCTCATACTCGGCATGCTTCAGCGTGTCGGACCAGAGGCCGGCTTGCTTGGCGTAGATTTCGACCAGCTGCACCTGTTCGTCGGAACGGCCGGTCAGCCGCAGGTAATCGATGGTCTGCTGGTCGATCGAGAACATCGCGGCGGTGGCGCCGTATTCCGGCGCCATGTTGGAAATGGTGGCGCGATCGCCCAGCGTCAGCGCCGCCGCGCCCTCGCCGTAGAACTCCAGATAGGCGCCGACCACTTTCGACTTGCGCAGGAATTCGGTCAGCGCCAGCACGATGTCGGTGGCGGTGATGCCCGGCTGCGGACGGCCGGACAATTCGACGCCGACGATGTCCGGCAGCCGCATCCACGAGGCGCGGCCGAGCATCACGCTTTCCGCTTCCAGCCCGCCGACGCCGACCGCGATGACGCCGAGCGCATCGACGTGCGGCGTATGGCTGTCGGTGCCGACCAGCGTGTCCGGGTAGGCCACGCCGTCCTTGGCGTGCACCACCGGCGACATCCGTTCCAGATTGATCTGGTGCATGATGCCGTTGCCCGGCGGGATCACGTCGACGTTCTTGAACGCATGCTTGCACCACTCGATGAAATGGAAGCGGTCCTCGTTGCGCCGGTCCTCGATCGCGCGGTTCTTGGCGAACGCATCCGGATCGTAGCCGCCGCATTCGACCGCCAGCGAATGGTCGACGATCAGCTGCACCGGCACTTCCGGATTCACCAGCGCCGGATCACCGCCCTGCGCGGCAATCGCGTCGCGCAGCCCGGCCAGATCGACCAGCGCGGTCTGGCCGAGGATGTCGTGGCAGACCACGCGGGTCGGGAACCACGGAAAATCGCGCTCGCGGCGACGGAACACGATCTGCGTCAGGCATTCGCTCAGGATCGCCGGATCGCAACGGCGCACCAGGTTTTCGGCATGCACGCGCGAAGTGTACGGCAGCTTGTCCCAGGCGCCGGGCTGGATCGCATCGACGGCGGCGCGCGCGTCGAAGTAGTCGAGTTGGGTGCCGGGAAGGGATTTACGGTAGGCGGTGTTCATGGCTCGATAGGGAAAACGGTGGTGAAACAAAATCCGGCGGCCGGGACCAGCCCGGCGCGCCGCTCAAGGTCGGGACGGCGTGGTGTGGCAATGGATGGTGCGGTCGGCGGCCTTGTCGATCAGCAGGCCGTCGTCGCCCTTGATCGCCCATTCCAGCCGGCGTGCGCGGTTTTCGTAGCGGGCGCCGGAACCGGATGGCGCCTGCCGCATCACCACCCGCTGGCCATCGTAGCGCAGCGTGACCGGATGGCCGGCCAGCGGATCGACCGGGTAGGCGACGCGAATCGCCAGCCCGCCGTCGCAGGCATAGTGCGCGGCGAAGTAGGCGGGCCGCTCGGCGGCGGCCGCAGCCGCGCCGGCCGCCGCCAGCGCGAACGCCAGGCAGAGGACGCGGCGCTTCATGCGGCAAGACTCACTTGCGCTTGCCGATCGGCACGAACTTCAGATCTTCCGGGCCGACGTAGTTGGCGCTCGGACGGATGATCTTGTTGTCGATGCGCTGCTCGATGATGTGCGCGGCCCAGCCGGACGTGCGGGCGATCACGAACAGCGGCGTGAACATCGCGGTCGGCACGCCCATCATGTGATACGACACCGCCGAGAACCAGTCGAGGTTCGGGAACATCTTCTTGACGTCCCACATCACCGTTTCCAGCCGTTCGGCGATGTCGTACATCTTCATCGACCCGGCGTCCCTGGACAGGTTCCTGGCGACTTCCTTGATCACCTTGTTGCGCGGGTCGGACACCGTGTAGACCGGATGGCCGAAGCCGATGATCACTTCCTTGTTCTCGACGCGCTTCCTGACGTCGGCCTCGGCTTCGTCGGGGTTGTCGTAGCGCTTCTGGATTTCGAACGCGACTTCGTTGGCGCCGCCGTGCTTCGGACCGCGCAGCGCGCCGATGGCGCCGGCGATCGCCGAGTACATGTCGGAACCGGTGCCGGCGATCACCCGACCGGTAAACGTCGAAGCGTTGAATTCATGCTCGGCGTACAGGATCAGCGAGGTATGCATCGCCTTTTCCCACAGCTTGGACGGCTTTTCGCCGTGCAGCAGGTGCAGGAAGTGGCCGCCGATCGAATCGTCGTCGGTTTCGACCTCGATCCGTTTGCCGTTGTGGCTGTAGTGATACCAGTACAGCAGCGCCGAGCCGAGCGAGGCCATCAGGCGGTCGGCGATGTCGCGCGCGCCGGGGGTGTTGTGGTCATCCTTTTCCGGCACCAGGCAGCCGAGCACCGACACCGCGGTGCGCATCACGTCCATCGGATGCGAGGACGGCGGCAGCCATTCCAGCGCCGCCTTCAGGTTGGCCGGCAGCCCGCGCAGCGCCTTCAGCTTGGCCTTGTAGGCTTTCAGCTCGGCGGCGGTCGGCAGCTTGCCGTGCACCAGCAGGTGGGCGATTTCCTCGAATTCGCTGCTGTCGGCGATGTCCAGGATGTCGTAGCCGCGATAGTGCAGATCGTTGCCGGTCTTGCCGACCGTGCACAGCGCGGTGTTGCCGGCGGTGACGCCGGACAGGGCCACCGACTTCTTCGGCTTGAAGCCGCTCGCTTGGGGTTCGCTCATGTGAAATCTCCTTGCTGTTTTCAGTGCGGCACGGCAGGCGCCGCGCCGTTTTTCAGTGATTATTTGTCGGCGTACTTCTTTTCCAGCTGGTCGAACAGCGGCTTGCCGACCAGGCGCTGGCGTTCGGCGAACGGCGTCACCAGATTCGGGTCTTCGTCCAGCCGATGGGAGTCGCGCAAAATCGTCAGCGCCTTCTGCATGCCGGCCACCGCGCCCTGCAGCGCGGCGTTGGCGTACAGCACGATGCCGTAGCCGAGGCCGGCCAGTTCGTCGGCGCTGAAGATCGGCGTCTTGCCGCCGATTACCAGATTGACCAGTTGCGGCTTGTCCAGCGCCTGCGGCAGGCGGCGGATTTCCTCGGCGGTTTCGGTCGCCTCGACGAACAGGATGTCGGCGCCGGCCTCGCTGAACCGGGCGGCGCGTTCCAGCGCATCCTCGAAACCATGCACGCTGCGGGCGTCGGTACGCGCCATGATCAGCATGCCGTCGTCGCTGCGGGCATCGACGGCGGCGTGGATCTTGCCGACCATCTCGGCGCAGGAAATCACTTCCTTGCCGCTGAAATGGCCACAGCGCTTCGGCGACACCTGGTCTTCCAGTTGCACCGCGTCGGCGCCGGCACGCTCCAGCGTGCGGATCGTGTGGCGCACGTTCAGCGCATTGCCGAAACCGGTATCGGCATCGACGATCAGCGGAATCTCAACCGCGTCGCGGATGCGCGCGGTATGGTCGGCCAGCTCGTTCAGGCCGATGAAACCCTGATCCGGCATGCCGAAATACATGTTGGTGACGCCGGCGCCGGTGATGTACAGCGCCTCGAATCCGAGGTCGGCGATCACGCGCGCCGACAGCGCGTTGAACGCGCCCGGCACCAGCAGGCCGCGGCGCGCGTTGACCTTGTCGCGCAGCAGTTGCTTGGTGGTTCTGGAATTGCTGGTCATGAGTATCCTTTGACGAAATGTTTCAGCCACGCGGGCCCTGCCCTTTTTTGCAAACGCCGTGCCACCGTCCCGGCCGGTATCGTGCGACGCCGTCCGCCAGCCGGAAAACCCGCTGATTCAGCGACTTGCGGCGCTTGCCGAAAAAAGCGCCGGAATCGTGTTGCAAGGAAAACGTTTCATTCCGCGTTACAATCGAAACGTTTGAAACATTATTTGAAACATGGCCACCTCTCTTTTTTCCCCCGGCGACGGCGAGCGGCCGGTGATCTGGACCGTCTCGGTGTCGCGCCTGATCGAACTGTTCCGTTCGATCACGCTGGAATTCGACGACCGCGCCCGCATCGAGCCGATCACCCTCGGCTTCGAGGAAGCGGTGGTGCACATCCGCGAGCGGCTGGCCAGCGAACGCTGCGACGTGGTGATCGCCGCCGGCTCCAACGGCGCCTATCTGAAAAGCCGGCTGGCGGTGCCGGTGGTGATCGCCAAGGCCAGCGGCTTCGATGTCATGGCGGCGCTGGCGCGGGCGCGCAAGATCACGCCGGAAATCGCCGTGGTCACCTACCGCGACACGCTGCCGGAGCTGGCCGAGTTCCAGGCCGGCTTCGGCCTGAAGATCGCCCAGCGCACCTACGTCACCGAGGAGGACGCGCGCGCCCAGATCGACGAGCTGAAGGCGGCCGGCGTCAAGGCGGTGGTCGGCGCCGGCCTGATCACCGATCTGGCGCAGGAAGCCGGGCTGGCCGGCATCTTCGTGTATTCGCAGGCGTCGATCCGGCAGGCTTTCGGCGACGCGCTGGAACTGGCGCGGCTGACCCGGCTGGAAGCGGTGCGCGCGCGGCTGCCGGCGCCCGCCGCCAGTGCCGCCGACACCTTGCGCGCCAGGCACGGCATCAACGACCTGCGCGGCGATTCCGGGGCGATGCAAAGGGTGCGGCAGGCGATCGTGCTGTTCGCCCGCTCGCCGGCCACGGTGCTGATCCAGGGGGAAACCGGCAGCGGCAAGGAGCTGGCGGCGCAGGCGATCCACCGCGAAAGCATCCGCGCGCACGGCAACGTCGGCCGGCCATTCGTCGCCGTCAACTGCGGCGCGGTGGCCGAGTCGCTGCTGGAGGCGGAACTGTTCGGCTACGAGGAAGGGGCGTTCACCGGCGCCCGCCGTGGCGGCCACGCCGGCCTGTTCGAGAGCGCCAACCACGGCACGCTGTTTCTCGACGAAATCGGCGAAATGCCGCTGCCGCTGCAGACCCGGCTGCTGCGCGTGCTGGAGGAGCGCGAAATCGTCCGGGTCGGCGGCACGCGGCCGGTTCCGGTCAGCGTGCGCATCGTCAGCGCCACCCATTGCGATCTGGAAACCTACGTGCGCGAGGGCCGTTTCCGCGCCGATCTGTACTACCGCCTCGGCGCGCTGCGGCTGGCGCTGCCGGCCTTGCGCGAGCGGCCGGAAGACATCGCGCCGCTGGCCGAATGGTGTCTGAAGAATGCGCTGGCGGCGCTCGGCGCCCGCCCGCATCCGAACCTGCATGCCGAAGTCACCGCCTGCGCGCCGCTGCTGGAACGCTACGGCTGGCCCGGCAACGTGCGCGAACTGCGCAACCTGATGGAACGCATCGCGCTGTTTCTGGCGGCCGAACCGCTGCAGGCGCTGTCGCCCGGCTTCATGCTGGCCAGCGCGCCGGAACTGGCGGCTGGCGCCGAGCGGTCGCTGCCGGCTGCGGCCGCGCCGCCACCACAGGAGTCGCTGCAACAGGTGCTGGCGCGCTTCGGCGGCAACCGCGAGGCGGCGGCACGCCATCTGGGCATCAGCCGCACCACGCTGTGGCGCCGGCTGCGTTCATCCTGACAGATACTCCCTCGATGGCACCGCTGTGGCGGGCACCAGTTCTTGTAAAATTGATCATACTCCCCTGTTTTTGTAAACAGGGGGATGCGCCGCCAGTAGTCAGCGCGGCGGCGGCCGGCTGCTTCCGCTGGCGCCGGCATCATCCACCAGCTCGCGGAATCCGCGTTCCTGCGCCGATACCTCGCCTTCCCGCAGCACCACCCACATCGCCGATCTGGCGGCCTGCTCCTGCAGCGGCCGGTACATGACGCCGTTGGCGTTGATGCTGCGGATCGACGCCGGCACCAGCGCCACGCCCAGCCCGGTCGCCACCAGGCCGATGATGGTGGTCAGCGAGCGCGCCTCCTGCGTCACGCGCGGCGCGAAACCGGCCATCCGGCACAGGCCCATGATCTGGTCATAGACGCCGGTGCCGCTGTCCTGCGGGTACATGACGAAATCCTCGTCGGCCAGCGCGCCGATCGACAGCGGCCCGCCACGGCTCCCCAGCGGATGCTGCGGCGGCAGCGCGACGATCAGCGCGTCTTCCAGCAGGCGGATGGCGCGCAGGCTGTCCGGCAGTTCGGGCGCCTCGGTGCCGCGCACGAAGGCGACGTCGAGACGGCGTTCCAGCATCGCCGCCAATTGTTCATGGGTGGTCAGTTCCTCGATGCGCAGATGCACGCCGGGCCAGCGCCGCCGATACGCCAGGATCAGCGGCGGAATCGCCTGGGTCAGCGCCGAGGCGCTGGTGAAGCCGATCCGCAGTTCGCCGAATTCGCCGCGCCGGGCGCGGGCGGCGACGCTGCCGGCGCGCTCCGCCTGCGCCAGCAGCGCGCGCGCTTCCGGCAGCAGCGCCTGGCCGACCGGCGTCAGTTCGACGCGGCGGTTGCTGCGTTCGAACAGCCGCGCTCCCAGTTCTTCCTCCAATACCCGGATCTGATGGCTGAGCGGCGGCTGGGCGATGTTCAGACGCAGCGCCGCCCGGCCGAAGTGCAGGGTTTCGGCCAGAACGACGAAATAACGGATGCGGCGCAAGTCCATGATACCGATTATGTATCAATTATCGAAAAAACGATATTGGACAGCTTAGTATAAAAATCAGCATGATGACGGCTGTCTTGAGGAACATCGCTTCCCCGCATCCCGAAAAGGTTACACCGTGCTCACGCAGCAGTCCGACCGTACCGGCGCCGACGGCGCCGCCGAAAAAATCGTCGCCGGCACGCCGGCATTCCTGCGCACCAATCTGGCGCTGTTCGCCGCCGGGCTGGCCACCTTCGCGCTGCTGTATTGCGTGCAGCCGCTGCTGCCGGCCTTTTCCGAACATTTCCAGGTCGATGCCACCAGCGCCAGCCTGTCGCTGTCGCTGACCACCGCCTTTCTGGCGGTATCGATGCTGGTGGCCGGGCCGATTTCGGAAGCCTGGGGCCGCAAGCCGATGATGGTGGCATCGCTGCTGCTGTCGGCGCTGCTGGCGGCGATCAGCGCACTGTTGCCGCACTGGGAAAGCTTCCTGGTGGTGCGCGCGCTGATGGGCGTGGCGCTGAGCGGCCTGCCGGCGGTGGCGATGGCCTATGTCGGCGAGGAAATGCACCCGCGCTCGCTGAATCTGGCGATGGGGCTGTACATCGGCGGCACCGGCCTGGGCGGCATGAGCGGCCGGCTGCTGGTCGGCGTCATCACCGACTTCTGGGGCTGGCGCGCGGCGCTTTTGGCGATGGCCGCGCTCGGCCTGCTGGGCGCGCTGATCCTGTGGCGCTGCCTGCCGGCGTCGCGGCATTTCGTGCGCAGTCCGCTCAGCCTGCGCGGGCTGTCCCGGACCTATGCGGCGCATCTGCGCGACAGCACGCTGCCGTGGCTGTTCGCCGAAGGATTCCTGCTGATGGGCGGGTTCGTCACCATCTACAACTACATCGGCTACCGGCTGACGGCGGCGCCGTTTTCGCTCAGTCAGACGGCGATCGGCCTGATCTTCACGGTCTACCTGCTGGGCGTATTGAGTTCGGCCTGGAGCGGCGCGCTGGCAGCGCGTTTCGGCCGGCCGCGGATGCTGCCGCTGGCGTTCGGACTGATGCTGCTGGGCATCCTGCTGACCTGTACCGGATCACTGGCGGCGATCGTCGCCGGCATCGCCATATTGACGGTCGGTTTCTTCAGCGCCCATTCGATCGCCAGCGCCTGGGTCGGCGCCCGCGCCAGGATCGGCCGGGCGCAGGCTTCCTCGCTCTACCTGTTCGCCTACTACCTCGGTTCCAGCGTGGTCGGCTCGCTCGGTGGGCTGTTCTGGAGCCGCGACGGCTGGCCGGGCGTGGCAACGATGACCGGCCTGCTGCTGCTCGCCGCGCTGGCGATCGCCTGGAAACTGCAGCGGCAGCCGGCTGGCGCGCTGCCGCCGGTCGGCCTGCCGGCCGCGCACTGACCCCGGCGCCGCCTACTGCTTGCGGGCGATGAAGCCGCCCACCGCCGCCGCACCGGAGCCGGCGTTCGACAGCGAGAACGAACCGCCAATCTCGGCCGGGCTACCGCCCGCCACCGGGCCGAACGTGCGGCCGCCGACGCCGCCGGCCAGCGTGCCGCCGACCGCCCCGGTCAGGTAGTTGGCGACATTGCTACCGGCCGCGCCCATCGCCGTGGTCGCGCTGAAATTGACCGGCACGCCACCGGCCGGCGCGAACACCCGCTGCGCACCCTGGATCGATACCGTCGCCGCCCGCGTGGCGAAATTCACCGTCACCGCCGCCGTCGCCCGGAAATAGGCCGGATCGTCGCTGGCGTTCGGCGCATACCAGCCATAGGCGACGCCGCTATAGCTGGCGCTGCCGGACGACGGCACCGCCGCCGGATCGGTGACGGCGCCGAAGGCCACGGTGCCGCGCCGCTTCTTGTTGTGTTCGTTCAGCGCGCCCCAGTTGCCGATCTGCACCGTGTCCTGGGTTTCCCAGGTCGCCAGACTGCCGTAGCGGAAGCTGAAGTTGTAGAAATCGCGCCCGCCCTTGGAGCCGGGGAACGGCACGCCGATGCCGTTGCCGCCTTCCAGCCAGGTCGGATTGCCGTTGGCATCCGGCAATCCGTTGCCGGCGTGGACATCGCCGTCCTCGTGCAGCCGGAACACGTGCAACTGGTTCGGCACGAAGCCGCCGCCCTGCCAGTTGCCGGCCTGGTATTCCGGCCCGGTGGTTTCGGCGGTACGGCACGGCGTGACGTCGCAGCGCGACGGCGTCGCGCGCGGGAAGTAGGCATTGTTGGCGTAGTTGGCCTGAGTACCGGCCACGCCTTTGGTGGCGAAATCATAGAAACCCAGGTTGGCGCTGTCCGGCAGCGCGGCGCTGGTGATCGCCCCGCTGGCATCCTGCTGCACCCGGCCTTGGGTGGTGCGGAAGGTTTCTATGATCTTCGGCCGTTCGACCTTGCCGTCCCAGGTCAGGCCGAGATTCGACAGCAGCAGCACCGGACTGCTGACATGGCCGCTGCCGTCCATGCTGATCCGCACCTCGGCGCTGCCGCCGGCAGCCAGCATCAGGCCGGTAGCGGTGGTCGGGTCGGGAATCGGGCTTTGCAGATCGCTGGTCGATTTGCCGTAGGACTGCACGCCGGAGCGCGTCAGCGCCACGCCGTTGTCGATGCGCAGGATGCCGTCACCGCTGCACAGGATGCCGGAACCGCCGACGCAGGACATGGTGGTGGCGCCGGACACCGGCGGCACCGTGCCGGTCGGCGGTGGCGGCGTGCCGGTATCGCCGCTGGAATATTCGCAGACCTTGTCGGCGCCCGGCAGCGGATCGCCGAATACCTGGTTGTTGCAGGCGATCGAACCGGTCGCGGTCCGCGTCACGTAGGTGCCGCTGGCGCCATAGCGCACCTGCGCGGTGCCGGGGAAGCTGCACACCTGCCATTCGACCGCGCAGCGCGTCCAGCCGGATGGCGGCGGCGGTGGCGGTGGTGTGCCGGTATCGCTGCCGGAATATTCGCAGACCTTGTCGGCACCCGGCAGCGGATCGCCGAATACCTGGTTGTTGCAGGCGATCGAGCCGGTCGCGCTGCGCGTCACGTAGACACCGCTGGCGCCGTAGCGCACCTGCGCGGTGCCGGTAAAGCTGCACACCTGCCATTCGACCGCGCAGCGCGTCCAGCCGCTGGTGGCCGGCGGCGGACTGGTAGGAGTGGGGGTGCCGCCGCCATCGCCGCTGCCGGCGGCGGACACCGCGATGCTGTTCAGATTGATCTGGCCGGTATCGCCGGCGTCCATCCGGTAAGCGATGGTGTTGGCGCCGGCGCGCAGCGTCAGCTGCTCGGCCTGCTCGCCCCAGGTGTTCCAGTTGCCCAGCGGCGCCAGCGCGGTCTGCTTCACCCTGACGCCATTCACGTACAGGCTCAGTGTCTGGGCGCCGGCGCGGCCGTTCAGGTAGCGCAGCGCGACGTCATAGCCGCCGGCGGCAGCGACGCTGACGCTGAAGCTGACGCCATCACCAACGGTCCAGAAATTGGAAGCGAAGCCCTGCCCCAGATAATTCGGATGGTCCTGGCCGAGCGCGACATTGCCGGAAAACTGCGCCGCTTCGACCAGATAGACGGTGGTCGCTTCATCCTTGGCGACGCCGGCCGCCGGTGCCGCTTGCGGCGCCGGGCCGGTGGAAGGATCGCCGCCGCCACCGCAGGCGCCGAGCGCGCCCAGCAGGAGAAGAAGGAATACACGGACAATGCGGGTTTTCGTCGCAGCCACGGCGCCATCTCCGGTCTTTTTGATGGCTCATCATAGTCGGCTGACCGTGCCGATTTGGCATTTCGACATCCCGGTTTGATATTGCTCAATCGTCGCCGGCGCCGTCGATTCCCAGTTCCTGCATCTTGCGGGTGATGGTGTTGCGGCCAATGCCGAGCCGCAGCGCGGCGTCGTTCTTGCGGCCGTGCGTGTGACGCAGCGCGGTGCGGATCAGCGCCGATTCGAAGCGGCGGCCGAGCGCATTCATCAGATCCGGCACACCGTCGGCCAGCCGGCGCGCGGCCTCCTCCTCCAGCAGCGCGACCCAATCGGACGCCGGAGCGAAATTGTCGCTGGCGATCGCGGCGGCGGCCGCCGCCGGCGCAGCGGTCTTGTCCGCAACCGCCGGCGCACCGGCCAGGTCGGCAGGCAGGTCTTCGATACCGACCGTCTGCCCCGGCGCCATCACGGTGATCCAGTTGCACAGGTTTTCCAGCTGGCGCACGTTGCCCGGCAGATCGAGGCCGGCGATGAAGGCCAGCGCCTCGTCGCTGACGCGCTTCGGTTCGACGCCGAGCTGGCGCGCGCTCTGCGCCAGGAAATGGCGGGTCAACAGCGGAATGTCCTCGCGCCGCTCGCGCAGGCTCGGCAGCCGCAGCCGGATCACGTTGAGCCGGTGGAACAGGTCTTCACGGAACAGGCCGTCGGCGACCCGCTGCTCCAGGTTCTGGTGGGTGGCGGCGATCACGCGCACGTCGGCCTTCTGCGGCTGGTGGCCGCCGACGCGGTAGAAATGGCCGTCCGACAGCACGCGCAACAGCCGCGTCTGCAGGTCGAACGGCATGTCGCCGATTTCGTCGAGGAACAGCGTACCGCCCTCGGCCTGCTCGAAACGGCCGCGCCGCGCCGCCTGGGCGCCGGTGAAGGCGCCGCGCTCGTGGCCGAACAGTTCCGATTCCAGCAAATCCTTCGGAATCGCCGCGGTGTTCAGCGCGATGAATGGCCGCCCGGCGCGCGGACTGTGGCGGTGCAGCGCGCGCGCCACCAGCTCCTTGCCGCTGCCGGATTCGCCGGTGATCAGCACCGTCACGCTGGACTGCGACAGCCGGCCGATGGCGCGGAACACGTCCTGCATCGCCGGCGCCTGCCCGAGCATTTCGGCCGACGCCGCCGCCTCCTGTTCGGCGCTAGCCTCGCGCCGGCTTTCGTCGAGCGCGCGGCGGATCAATTCGACCGCGCGCTCGATGTCGAACGGCTTGGCCAGATATTCGAAGGCGCCGCCCTGGAACGCCGCTACCGCCGAATCGAGGTCCGAAAAGGCGGTGGTGATGATCACCGGCAGGCCGGGATGCGCGGCCTTGGCGGCCTGCAGCAGCGCCAGCCCGGATTCGCCCGGCATGCGGATGTCCGACACCAGCACCTCGGGCGCGCCGTCCCGCAGCGCCTGCAAGGCCTCGCGCGCGCTGGCGAAACTGCTGGCGGCGAGGCCGTGGCGCGCCAGTGCCTTCTCCAGCACCCAGCGTATCGATTCATCGTCATCGACGATCCAGATAGGGTTCATGTCGGTTCGCATCACGGTGGTGCAAGCGCTCAGGGCAAAGGCAGCAACAGGCGGAAATCGGTGCAGCCGGGCCGGCTTTCACATTCGATCACGCCGCCATGCCGCTGCACGAAGGTTTGCGCCAGCGTCAGCCCGAGGCCGCTGCCGTCGCCGCCGGAAACCAGCGGGAAAAACATCTGGTCCTGGATCTCCGGCGCAATGCCGGGTCCGTTGTCGATGATATGCAAATCCAGTGCCAGCCGGTAGCGCACCCCGGCCAGCGTCACCTGACGGGCGATGCGGCTGCGCAGCACCAGTTCGGCGTCGCCGGCAGCGATCCGCTGGCGCAGCGCCTGCGCGGCGTTGCGGGCGATGTTCAGCACCGCCTGGATCAGCTGCTCGCGGTCGCCGCGAAATTCCGGCACCGACAGATCGTAGTCGCGCACCACCGTCAGTCCGTGCGGGAATTCCGCCAGGATCAGGCTGCGCACCCGCTCGGTCACTTCGTGGATATTGACGTCGCCGACGATGTGCGGCCGCCGGTGCGGCGCCAGCAGGCGGTCCACCAGCGTCTGCAGGCGGTCGGCTTCCTTGACCACCACCTGGGTGTATTCGCGCAGCTCGCGCAGGCGCGGCGGCGGCAGGCCGAGTTCCGGCAGCTCCAGCTCCAGCAGCTGGGCGGCGCCACGAATGCCGCCCAGCGGATTCTTGATTTCGTGCGCCAGGTTGCGGATCAGCTCGCGATTGGCCTGGCTCTGCTCCAGCAGCCGCTGCTCGCGGTTCAGCTTGCGCTGCTGCAGGTTTTCACGCAATTCGATCAGCACCGGATGGGCTGGATCGTCGGTGGCGGCGACACTGCAATGCACGTGCAGCGGTTCGCGGCCGGCGCGCTCCAGCGTCAGGTCCTGGCGGCGGTCGGCGAACTGCCGCTCGACCGCCTGGCGGCAGGTTTCGGCCAGTCCGTCGTCGTGCGAAAACAGCGCCGTCAGCGGCTGCCGCAGCAGGTTCTTGCTGGACGAATCCAGCAGGTTTTCGGCAGCCGGGTTGGCATAGGCGACGCGCGCCCCGGCATCCAGGATCAGGATTGCCGAAGCCAGCAGGTCGAGGCCGTCGAAACGGGCGGTCGGAGTTTTCATCGGTTCGCAAAAAATCAAGGCCGCGTCAGCGGCCTTGTCATGCTGGATGGCGGCATCAGGCTACTTCAGGTTGCCGAGTTCGCGCTTCAACGCCTCGATGTTCTTTTCGCTGCGCTCGATGTCGCTCTTCATCGATGCCACCCGCTCCTGGTACTTGGCGTAGTTGCGTTCATTGCCCTGGCGTTCCGGCTCGCCGTCGTTGTATTCCTTCTTCAGCGCCGCCAGCTTCTGCTCCTCGCGCTGCATTTCGTCCTGCAGGATCTGCCGGCGGTCGTTGTCGCGCGCCTTCTGGGTGGCGCCGTCGACGGTCGGAAAATCGGACGGCGTCGCCGGACGCGCGGCGGCAGCCGGCGGCGGCCGCTTGACCGGTGCGGTGATCGTCAGCGGCGGCAGTTCGACCTTCTTGCACCCCTTGGTGGCGCCGGTGTTCTTGTATTCCTTGGTACCGTTCTGATCGACGCACAGAAAGACGTCGTTCTGCGCCGATGCATGGCCGGCAGCGGCGGCGATCAGGAACATGGCAAAAATGTGGCGTTTCATGGGTGCTGGGATCCGGTCTGATATTCGTCGCCCATTCTAGGATAGGAGCCCGGGCTTTACAAACGCCGCCGGGAATCGCCGCGGTGCCGGTGCGACACCGCCGCGCCTGACAAAACGGGGGCGCGAGGCCCCCGTTGCGCGTCAGCCCGGCGCGGGCCGGGTTGGCGGTTTCTTTGGTGGTCGAGCGCGCTCGCCTCAGCCGGCGTAGTACATGTCGAACTCGACCGGATGCGTGACCATGCGCATGCGCTGCACTTCCTGCTCCTTCAGCTCGATGTAGGCGTCGATCATGCTTTCGGAGAACACCCCGCCACGGGTCAGGAATTCGCGGTCCTTGTCGAGTGCTTCCAGCGCCTGTTCCAGCGACGAGCAGACGGTCGGGATCAGCTTGTCCTCTTCCGGCGGCAGGTGGTACAGGTCCTTGGAGGCGGCTTCGCCCGGATGGATCTTGTTCTGCACGCCATCCAGGCCGGCCATCAGCAGCGCGGCGAAGCACAGGTACGGGTTCGCCAGCGGATCGGGGAAGCGCGCCTCGACGCGGCGACCCTTCGGGTTGGCGACGTGCGGAATACGGATCGAGGCCGAGCGGTTCTTGGCCGAATAGGCCAGCTTGACCGGCGCTTCGTAACCCGGCACCAGCCGCTTGTAGGAGTTGGTGCCGGGATTGGTGATCGCGTTCAGCGCGCGCGCATGCTTGATGATGCCGCCGATGTAATACAGCGCGAAATCCGACAGGCCGGCATAGCCGTCGCCGGCGAACAGGTTCTTGCCATCCTTCCAGACCGACTGATGCACGTGCATGCCGGAGCCGTTGTCGCCGACCACCGGCTTCGGCATGAAGGTAGCGGTCTTGCCGTAGGTGTGGGCGACGTTCCAGATCACGTACTTCTGCGTCTGGGTCCAGTCGGCGCGCTCGACCAGCGTCGAAAAGCGCGTGCCGATCTCGTTCTGGCCGGCGCCGGCGACTTCATGGTGGTGCACTTCGACCGGAATCCCGAGCGATTCCAGCAGCAGGCACATTTCCGAGCGCATGTCCTGGAAGCTGTCGACCGGCGGCACCGGGAAATAGCCGCCCTTGACGGTCGGCCGGTGGCCGGTGTTGCCGCCTTCCAGCTTGGCGCCGGTCGACCACGAGGCTTCTTCCGAGCCGATCTTGACGAAGCAGCCGGACATGTCGACGTTCCAGCGCACGTTGTCGAAGATGAAGAATTCCGGCTCCGGGCCGAAATAGGCCGTGTCGCCGAGACCGGACGACTTCAGATAGGCTTCGGCGCGCTTGGCGATCGAGCGCGGGTCGCGGTCATAGCCCTTGCCGTCGGCCGGTTCGATCACGTCGCACTGCATGAACATCGTGGTCTCTTCCATGAACGGATCGATGTTGGCGGTATTCGGATCCGGCATCAGCACCATGTCGGAGGCCTCGATGCCCTTCCAGCCGGCGATCGACGAACCGTCGAACGCATGGCCGGATTCGAACTTGTCCATGTCGAAGTGGGACACCGGCACGGTCACGTGCTGTTCCTTGCCCCGGGTATCGGCGAAGCGGAAATCGACGAACTTGACTTCGTTTTCCTTCGCCATCTTCAGCACTTCTGCGGCCGTCTTTGCCATGCAAATCTCCTGGATTGGGTTGGGTACACGGCAGCGGCGGGATCGGGCCGGCGACCGCATCTTGCAAAATGAGGGGTCCGGGCCGGCAACTGCCCGGAACTTGGTGCGAAATGATAGCAGCTTCCATGCCACCCCAAACGCCAGCACGGTGGGCATTCGGACGCGCTTTTACGGTGCAAAAACCGCTGCACGCACCATTTTGGGGCAATTCTTTTCCCGCTTGCACCATGTTCGGCCAGCGCGCATCGCCGCCGCGCGGATGGCATAAAATGAACCGGATGACTTTCGAAGGAACCGCGATGAACCACGCTATCGACACTCTGCTGAAAACCGCCCGCGCACGCGGGCAGGCCGACCAACTGCCGTATGCCGGCGCCGTCACCCCGCAGGAAGCGCACGCGCTGCTGCAGGCCGATCCGGCGGTGCGCCTGATCGACGTGCGCACCAACGCCGAGCGCGACTGGATCGGCCGGGTCGATCTGGCCGCACCGCAGCATCTGGCGATCGAGTGGACCATGTATCCGGGCGGCGCGCCGAATCCGCGCTTCCTGGCGCAGCTGGAACAGTCGGCCGGCAAGGACGACGTGCTGCTGTTCCTGTGCCGCTCCGGCGTGCGCTCGCGCGGCGCCGCGCAGCTGGCGGCCGAACACGGCTACCGCAACGCCTTCGACATTCTGGAAGGTTTCGAGGGCGGCAAGGACGCCGCCGGCCACCGCAAGACGGTAAATGGCTGGTGCAAGGCCGGCCTGCCTTGGCAGGGCGCCTGAAACTCCCGGCTGGAAACAGATACTCCCCAAGCCCATGCCCGCTCCCGCAGGACTGGCGCCCGAATTGAAGGCATACCCCCCTGTTTTCCCGAAAGGGAAATTCCGCCGCAATGAAAAAGCCGTTCCGGCGCGCTGGCGGGAACGGCTGTGGCGGCGGCCGGTGACGGGCTATTCGTCGCCCTCGGCCGGCCAGTCGCGGATATAGGCTTTCAGCATCTTGTTCTCGAAACCCTGGGCGTCCAGCACCGCGCGCGCCACGTCATAGAACGACATCACGCCCAGCAGCACCTTGGCATCCATCACCGGCACGTAGCGCGCATGCTTTTCCAGCATGATGCGGCGCACTTCGTTCAGATCGGTGTCCGGCGTGACGGTGATCGGCGCATCGTCCATCTGCTTGCGCACGGTGCTGCTGCCGAGCTCGCCCTGATTGGCATGCAGGGTCTTGATGACTTCGCGGAAGGTCAGCATGCCGACCAGTTCGCCGAACTCCATCACCACCAGCGAACCGATGTCCTTTTCCGCCATCGTGTTGACCGCCTCGGCGATCGGCGTGTCCGGCGTCACCGTGTAGAGGATGTTGCCCTTGACCTTGAGAATTTCGGAAGCTTTCATGAACGCGCCCTGGCGAGGTGGAATGCGAGTTGACTGTAGCGCAAGGCTCTGAAAAAAGCCAGCCGTCACGGCAAGCCAAAAATATCGAAACGACATCTTTCTTCTGTACAATATTTGGCCAGCGCCGATCACAATAACAAAACCGGGAGACCAGATGAGCGACGACTTCGAGCTTCGGCAACAGCAGCTGCCGGCCGGCATGGCTGCCGGCTACCGCGATCGTTTCCTCGATTTCTTCCGGCGCCTGCAAGAGTTGTCCAACCGCATCCACGCCAGCGCCAGCCTCGACCGCATCATGCTCGACCTGTCCGACGAGCTGTGCGCGCTGTTCGAATGCGAGCGCCTGACGATTTACGCGGTGCGTCCCAGCAAGGCCTCGATCGGCACCAGGGTCAAGACCGGCCTCGATTCGTTCAAGCATTTCAAGCTGCCGATCGACCACCACAGCATCGCCGGCCACGTCGCGCTGACCAGAAAGGCGGTGAACCTGCGCGACGCCTACGACGAAGCGGAACTGCACGCCCATTCGCCGCATCTGCGCTTCCAGCGCGAAGTCGATGCCCGCAGCGGCTACCGCACCCGCGCGGTGCTGGCCAGCCCGATTCTCGACGCCGCCAGCGGCGAACTGCTGGGCGTCGTGCAATTGCTCAACAGCGTCGGCAGCGACCGCTTCCCGCTGCTGGCCGAGGAAGGTCTGCAACAGCTGTGCGCGACGCTGGCGGTCGCCTTTGCCCAGCGCATGCAGGCGCCGCCGCTGCGCACCCGCTACGATTATCTGGTCGATGCCGGCCTGCTGGCGGCGCCGGAACTGCAACTGGCGGCGCGCGCGGCGCGGCGCAAGGGCGTCGATCTGGAACAGGTGCTGCTGGGCGATTTCCAGGTGCGGCAGGCCGACCTCGGCGCGGCGCTGGCGGATTTCTTCGGCGTGCCCTATGAACCGTTCCGCGCAGGCCGCCAGCCGCCGCCGGCGCTGCGCGATTTCAGCCGGGAATACGCGCAGGACCAGCAATGGCTGCTGCTGGAGCAGGACGCCGGCAGCCTGGTGGTGCTGACCACCGATCCCGACCGCGTCGAAGGTTCGCGCGTGGTGCATACGCTGTTCCCGCGCACCGAGATCACGCTGCGCGTCACCAGCCACGGCGAATTCCGGCAGACGCTGGAGCAGCTGTTCGGCCCGGCCGACGCTCCCGCCGCCGATCCGCAAGCGGCGCTGCTGGCACGCATCGAAAGCGCGCTGACGGCGGAATTCGCGCACGATCAGCCGGCGCTGCATTTCACCGTCAGCCGGGACGCCGAGGTGGATGGCCGCTGCCTGCTCGACTACCGGGCCGAGCCGGCCTGAGCGGCGTCCGTCCGCTCCGGCACGCCATTCGACATGCCCGAATCGTCCCGCTTCCTGCGTCTGGCCGGACTGGCCTTCGCGCTGCTGGCGCTGCTGGAATTCGGCTGGCTGCACCTATTGCGGCCGCTCGACGAGCAGCTCTCCGACGCCTTCGTGCGCCATCACGCGCAGGCGCTGACGCCCGACCCGGACATCGTCGTCATCGACATCGACGATCCCAGCATCGCCCGCATGCAGGATGTCGCCGGCAGTTGGCCGTGGCCGCGCTCGGTGCATGGCGAACTGGTGCGCGGGCTGCTGCGCCAGCGGCCAAAGGCAATCGTGTTCGACCTGCAATTCACCGAGCCGGACCAGTACCGGCCGGACAGCGACCGCCTGTTCAACCAGGCGCTCGACGCGGCGCGCACCGCCGGCATTCCGGTCTACTTCCCGATGGTGCGGCGCGAAGCCGAACTGGATGCGGTCGGCGCGCCGGTTGCCGAGGCGGCGCCGCTGCTCGGCCTGATCGCCGGCCCCGGCGCCGACCCGGCCGCCCGCATCGCGCTGGTGCCGCCGCTGGCGCTCGACCGCGCCCACTGGCGCACCGGGCTGATCAATTTCCTGGCCGACGAAGACGGCGTCGGCCGCCGCTATTTCCTCTATCCAGCCGCCGCCGGCTGGCTGCTGCCGTCGCTGCCGGCGCGCGTCGCCAGCGACCTCGGCTATCCGGTGCCGCGGCAGGCCGACATGATCCTGTCCTGGCGCGGCACCGAAGCGGCGTTCGCGCATCTGTCGTATTTCGATCTGTACCAGGATTTCAACCGCGAACGGCCGCTGCGCCCGGCCGACGAGCTGAAGGATCGCATCGTGCTGATCGGCACCGCCGCCACCGGCCTGCACGATCTGCGCGTGACGCCGATCGCCAGCGCATATCCGGGTGTCGACATCCTCGCCACCGCGCTCGACAACCTGAAGAACCAGCGGCCGATGCGCGCCGCCCCGCCCTGGGCGCCGGCGGCGCTGACGCTGGCCTTGTTGCTGCTGCTCGCCCTGCTGTTCGAACGTGGCGCGCAGGCGCTCGGGATCGGCGCCGTACTGCTGCTGGCCAGCCTGCTGGCGCTCGGCGCCGGCTACACCGCCGTCACCCGGCTGTATCTGCTGCCGGTGCTGGCGGCGCTGCTGCTGGCCTGGGCCTACTACTTCACCGGCGCGCTGCACCTGTATCTGGGCGAGCGGCAATCGCGCCAGCACGCGCTGCGGATGTTCAGCCGCTTCGTCAATCCGCACGTGGTGCGGCAGGTGATGGCGCGCGGCGGCCTGCCGGCCGGCGGCGAAAGCCGCCAGATCACCGTCCTGTTCTCCGACATCCGCGGCTTCACCAGTCTGTCGGAACGGCGCCCGCCGCAGGAAATCGTCGCGTTGCTGAATCGCTATTTCGCGCTTCAGGCCGAAATCATCTTCCGCCACGGCGGCACGCTCGACAAGTTCATCGGCGACTGCATCATGGCGTTCTGGGGCGCGCCGCTCGACGATCCGCAGCACGCCGAACGGGCGGTGGCGGCGGCGCTCGAAATGGCGGCGGCGCTGCGCGAATTCAAACGCAGCCTCGGCCCGCTGGAACAGGATTTCGACGTCGGCATCGGCCTGCATTCGGGGCCGGCGGTGGTCGGCCTGCTCGGTCCGCAGCAGAAGCTCGAATACACCGCGATCGGCGACACCGTCAATCTGGCCAGCCGCATCGAGGGCATGACCAAGGGGGTTGCCCGCATCCTGGTGTCGGAACAGACCCGCCAGTTGTGCGGCGACGCCTTCGATTTCGCGCCGATGGGCGCCTTCACGGCCAAGGGCCGGGAACAGGAAGTGCGATTGTTTTCACCAACCAAGAAAGGAACACAATGAGACTGCCAATCATGCTGTTGCTGGCGCTGCTGTGCTGGGCCGCGCAGGCGGCCGAGACGGCCTTCACGGTGCGCCCCACCGAACTGAAGGCCAAACCCTTCATCGACGCCGCCACCGTCGCCACCCTGCCGGAAAACCAGCAGGTCCAGGTGCTGAAGCGCGACGCCGGCTGGTATCAGGTCAAGGCGCGGGGCGCGTCCGGCTGGGTAGCGATGACCAACCTGCGCTTCCCTGCCGCCAGCGCCGGCAAGGCCGGCGGCGGTGCCAACCAGAGCTTTCTCGGCGCCGCGCTGGGCGGCAAGCGCAGTACCTCGACCACCGGCGCCAAGGGTCTGACGCGCGAAGACCTGCAGACGGCGCGGCCGAATCCGCAGGCGCTGCAGGCCGCCGAAAAGCTGGCGGTCAGCAAGGCCGACGCCAGCCAGTTCGCGCGCGCCGGCAAGCTGGTGCCGAAAAAAATCGACTACCTCGAGGAGTGAGCACATGAGCATCCGAATCTTCGCGCTTGCCATCCTGCTGGCGCTTGCCGGCTGCGCCGGCGAAGGCGTCAACCTGAGTCAGCTGTCCAGCCTGGCCAGCGGTGCCGGTAGCAGCAGCAGCGGTATCAATGCCGGCACGCTGGTGCAGACCGCGCAAAAGGTGCAGCAGGCCAGCACCGAAATCAACGAGGAGCAGGAAATCGCGCTCGGACGCGGCATCGCCAGCAACCTGCTGGGGGCGCAGCACAGCGGCCTGCATCCGGACAAGCAGTTGCAGCAATACGTCAACCGGGTCGGGCGCTGGCTGGCCTCGCAATCCGAACGTCCCGATCTGCCCTGGCATTTCGTGGTGCTCGACAACGAGGGCCTCAACGCCTTCGCCGCGCCCGGCGGTTATGTGTTCGTCACCAGCGGCCTGCTGGCACAGATGAGCAGCGAGGCGGAACTGGCCGGCGTGCTCGGCCACGAAATTTCCCACGTGCTGAAAAAGCACCACCTGCAGGCGATCCAGAAAAACGCCTGGGCCAGCATCGGCGTCGATCTCGGCGGCCAGGTGCTGTCGTCGAAGACCGGGGTGCCGCCGGCGCTGGCCGGGGCGATGACCAACGTCGTCAAGAACCTGTACGCCAGCGGCCTCGATCAGGCCGACGAATACGAAGCCGACCGCATGGGCGTGGTGCTGGCCGCCCGCGCCGGTTACGACCCCTACGGCCTGCCGGCGGTGCTGCAGATGATGGAGTCCTTCGATCCGGACGCGCCGTTGGTGGCGCTGATGTTCGCCACCCATCCGCCGCTGGCGCAACGGCTGGAGCAGCTGAACCGGCGCATGTCGCCGGCACTGGATCGCTTTTCCCGCCAGCAGACGCTGGCGCCGCGCTATATCCGCTATCTGGCGCGGCACTGAGCGCGCGCGGCGCTCACGGCTGATAGCCGGGAATCCGGTGCGGATCGACCTCGTCGATCTGCGCCGGGTCCATGAAGCGGCGCGCATAGTCCAGATAGACCTTGCGGCGCACGAACACATCGAACAGGTCGGGGTCGATGTGGCCGCGCAGCCGGAAGCCGCCGAGGATTTCCAGCGCCTCGGAAAGCGTGTTGCCAGCCTTGTACGGACGGTCGCGCGCGGTCAGCGCCTCGAAGATATCGGCGATCGCCATCATCCGCGCCGGCAGCGACATCTGCTCGCCGCGCAGGCCGCGCGGATAACCCTTGCCATCCATCCGTTCGTGATGGCCGCCGGCGTATTCCGGCACCCGCCGCAGATGCTTCGGCCACGGCAACGCCTCCAGCATGCGGATCGTCACTGAAATGTGGTTGTTGATGATGTCGCGTTCCTGCGGGTTCAGCGTGCCGGCGCGGATCGTCAGATTGGCGACTTCGTCGGCGCCGAGGAAATCCTGCTCCTGCCGCTCCGGCCCAACCCAGCGGCGCGCGGCGATTTCGGCCACGCGCCGCTGATCCTCCGGCCGCATGCCTTCGCCGCCGATGTTGACGCGGCGCAGGAAGTCGCGCTCGGCATCCAGCTGCGCATGCTGCTCATGCAGGCGCCGGTCGATCGCCGCCCGTTCCGGCTCCTTCCCCGGCTGGCCGGCCAGCGCCAGTTGCTGCCGCAGCGCGTCGATGGTGGCGTCGCGCCGCGCCACCTCGAAACGGGTGTCGATGGTTTCGATGCGGTCGACGATGGTGTGCAGCTTGGTGGCCTTTTCCACCACATGCACCGGCGTGGTGATCTTGCCGCAATCGTGCAGCAGGCCGGCCAGCCACAGTTCGCGGCGGTCGCGCTCGTTCATGCGGAAATCCGCCAGCGGCCCGCTATCGCAGTCGTGCGCCGCCTGCGCCAGCAGCATCGTCAGTTCCGGCACGTGCTCGCAATGGCGACCGGTATGCGGGGATTTTTCGTCGAGGCCGAGGTTGATCACCTTGACGAAGGATTCGAACAGCTGTTCCAGCCGCTCGATCAGCTGACGATTGGTCAGCGCGATCGCCGCCTGCGCCGCCAGCGCCTCGACGAACCGCTGGTCGGTGGTGGAAAACGGCAACACCTGGCCGCTGTCCGGCGCGCGCGCGTTGATCAGCTGCAGCACGCCGATCAGTTCGCCCTCATGGTCCTGCAGCGGCACCGCCAGGAAGGATTGCGAACGGTAGCCGTGTTCGCGGTCGAACGCGCGCATCGCCTGGAAATTGAACGCGCCCGAGTCGTAGACATCCTCGATATTGACCGAACGGCCGGTATTGGCGGCATAGGTGGCGACCGCGTCCATGCACCGCTCGCCGTGCCGGTCGACCAGCGGCAGTTCGGGAAAATCGACGGCACGGCCATGGACGCCGCCGACGTACAGGTCGAGCGTGTCGTTCAGCGCCAGATAGAAGCGCAGGCTGCGGCCATCCTCGCTGGCGCGATACAGCGTGCCGCCGTCGGCGCCGGTCATCTGGCGGGCGGCGCGCACGATTCGTTCCAGCAGCGGCGGCAGCTCGCCAGGGCGACTCAGCGCGACACTCAATTCGGTCAGCAGCGCCAGCCGTGCGGCAACTCCGGTCTGCGTGGTATCGGCCATGCCGGCTCCCGTCTAGAAGTGAAAAATATCGGTGGATGCCAGCGCCGTGTAGCGGTGCTGCGGATCGGCGCTGGTCAGCTCGTCCATGATCCGTTGCTCCTGTCCCGGCTTCAGGTGAAACACCAGGAATTCGACCGCCGCCGGCATCCGCCGCAGATCGGCGGCCAGCGCCCGCGGGCTGAAGTGCCGCGAGCGGGCCGCCAGTTCGTGCTCGGCCTCGGCGAACGAGCAATCGACGATCACCCTCTGCAGCCGGCTGTCGGCGCCGAATCGCTGCCACAGTGCCGGCACCGTGGCGGTATCGCCGGTGAACAGGAAACCGCGATGGCCGTTGTGGACCCAGTAGGCGACCGCATCGACCACGTGATTGACCGGGTGGGCGGAAATCTGGCGTCCGTCCAGCGCCAGCGGCGCATCGGTCGTCAGCGGCTGCCAGCGCAGCGTCGGCGCCGCCGCGCTGGGGATTTGCGTGAAATCCGGCCACAGCGTCCAGTTGAACAGATGCGCGCGCAAGGCGTCGATGGTGGCCCCGGTGGCATGCACGGTGACGGGCGCGTCGCCCTTGCCGGCCACCGCGTCCAGCAGCAGCGCCAGGCCGGCAACGTGATCGAGATGGCAGTGGCTCAGAAAGACGTGGCGGATGCGGCGCAGCCGCGCCAGTTCCAGCCGCGCCAGCCCGGTGCCGGCATCCAGCAGGATGTCATCGTCGATCAGCAGACAGGTGGTGGCCTGCTCGCGGCCGCCGATGCCGCCGGCGCAGCCGAGCACTTCCAGCTTCATGCCATCCGGCAGGATCGCTTCCTGCGCGCAAACAACCGCCCTGCTTTCATGAATTTCCCCGTGTTGACCAAATGGAATGATTGTAGACCGAATCCGGTTGCCTCCAGCCACCGTCGTCGCGCCTTCCGGCGCTTGAAGCGCCGCCGGCTCGTGTTACATTTCGCACTGCATTTCCGCCCGGAAAGCGGTTTTCCGGCGCCGGCGCGCAGACAAGAACAAGTCCGAACGGACGATACGAATGGGGACAAAAATGGGCAACGGAAACGGCACCGGCGACGCGCAGCGGCTGGCCTTCCTGCAACGGCTGCAGGCGGTCACCAACCGCATCCACGCCGCCGCCAGCGTCGATGAAATCATGCTCGAACTGCCGGGCGACATCTGCCGCCTGTTCGATTGCGATCGCATCACCATCTACGCGGTCAGCGACGACCAGCGCTTCATCGTCTCCAAGGTCAAGACCGGGCTGGACACGTTTTCCGAATTGCAGTTGCCGATCTCGATCCAGAGTATCGCCGGCCACGTCGCGCATTTCCGCAAGCCGCTGCGCATCGCCGATGTCTATGATGAAGACGAACTGAAATCCCATTCGCCGAACCTGTATTTCCTGCGCGAGGTGGACAAGCGCACCGGCTACCGCACCCGCCAGATGCTGTGCGCGCCGCTGCTGGAAGCTGCCAGCGGCAAGCTGCTCGGCGTGCTGCAGCTGATCAACAACAATTCCGGCCAGCCGTTTTCGGCGGTCGCCGAGGAAGGCGTGCTGGAAGTCTGCCAGACCCTGGCGATCGCCCTGACCCAGCGCCAGCGCGCGGCGCCGCTGGTCAGTTCCAGATACGACGCGCTGGTGACCGACGCCATCCTGTCGGCGCCGGAACTGGCACTGGCGGCGCGCTCGGCGCGGCGCAAGCATACCGACATCGAAGATGTGCTGATCAGCGAATTCCAGGTCCGCCCGGAAGCGATCGGCCAGGCGCTGTCGAAATTCTTCGGCGTGCCCTACGAACCATTCCGCGCCGACCGCATCCGGCCGGTCGAGCTGCTGAAGAACCTGAAGCGCGAATACGTCGAACAGAACCAGTGGCTGCCGCTGGAAGACGGCAGCGAGGGCCTGCTGATCCTGGCGCTGGACCCGGAGCGGATCAAGAGCGGCCGCGAACTGGCCAACGTGTTCCCGCGCGCCCGCTTCAGCTGCCGCGTCACCACCCGCCGCGAATTCGAACTGACACTGTCCGCCTTCTACGGTGCCGCCGACGATCCGCATTCGGTCGGCGAACTGCTGTCCGGCATGGACGAGCGCATCGACGGTCAGGACGACGATGGCGCCGATGCCGCCGATGGCGACATTTCGGCCACCGCCGAAAACGAAATGGTCAAGCTGGTCAACCGCATCATCGTCGATGCCTACCGCCAGGGCGCTTCCGACATCCACATCGAACCGCATCCGGGCAAGGAAAAAATCCTGATCCGCTTCCGCAAGGATGGCTCGCTGGAACCGTATATCGAGATTCCTTCCAGCTACCGCCAGGCGCTGTCGGCGCGCATCAAGATCATGTGCGACCTCGACATTTCCGAACGGCGCCGGCCGCAGGACGGCAAGATCAAGTTCCGCAAGTTCGGCCCGCTCGACATCGAGCTGCGGGTGGCGACCATCCCGTCGGCCGGCGGCGTCGAGGACGTGGTGATGCGCATCCTGGCGGCTGGCGAGCCGATTGCGCTGGATCAGCTCGGCGTGCTGCCGCACAATCTGGAACGGCTGAAGGCGGCGGTCGGCAAGCCCTACGGCCTGTTCTTCGTCTGCGGCCCGACCGGCTCCGGCAAGACCACCACGCTGCATTCGATCCTGAAGCACCTGAACACGCCGGACACCAAGATCTGGACCGTCGAAGACCCGGTCGAAATCACCCAGAAAGGCTTGCGCCAGGTACAGGTTAACCGCAAGAGCGGGCTGGATTTCGCCACCGCGATGCGCGCCTTCCTGCGCGCCGACCCGGACATCATCATGGTCGGCGAAATGCGCGACAGGGAAACCGTGGCGATGGGCATCGAGGCCTCGCTGACCGGCCATCTGGTGTTTTCGACGCTGCATACCAACAGCGCGCCGGAATCGATCGTGCGCCTGCTCGACATGGGCATGGACCCGTTCAACTTTTCCGACGCGCTGCTCGGCGTGCTGGCGCAGCGGCTGGCCAAGCGGCTGTGCGGCCGCTGCCGCCAGCCCTACCAGCCGGACGCCGCCGAACTGCAGCAACTGCTGGACGAATACTGCGAGGAACCGGCCGGCACCCCGGCCTTCGCCGCCAACGCCGCCCAGGCGCGCGAGGCGGTGCTGGCCGGATGGCGGCGCCGCTATGCCGACGGCGACGGCCGCTTCACGCTGTACCGGGCGGTCGGCTGCGAGCATTGCTCGGGCGGCTACAAGGGCCGGGTCGGGCTGCACGAACTGATGGTCGGCAGCGAACGCATCAAGAAACTGTTGCAGGAACGCGCGCGCGTCGCCCAATTGCTGGCGGCGGCGCTGGAAGACGGCATGCTGACGCTGAAGATGGACGGCATCGAAAAGGTGCTGGCCGGCATCACCGACATCAAGGCGGTGCGCGCGGTCTGCATCAAGTAGACTCGACGGGTGCGCGCGGCGCCATGCCGCCGGCGCAACCATCACCGAAGGAGAACATTCCGATCATGAGCGGTCCCCACTACCCCGGCTTCGACACGCTGGCGCTGCACGCCGGCGCCGCGCCCGACCCGACCACCGGCGCGCGCGCCACGCCGATCTACCTGACCACCTCGTTCGTGTTCAAGAACGCCGACCATGCGGCGTCGCTGTTCAACATGGAGCGTTCCGGCCACGTCTATTCGCGCATCTCCAACCCGACCAACGCGGTGCTGGAAGAGCGCATCGCCGCGCTGGAAGGCGGCGTCGCCGGCATCGCGGTGGCCAGCGGCCAGGCGGCGTTCCACCTCGGACTGGCGACGCTGGCCGGCGCCGGCTCGCATGTGGTGGCGTCGCGCGCGATCTACGGCGGCTCGCAGAACCTGCTGGCCTATACGATGAAGCGCTTCGGCATCGACACCACCTTCGTCGATCCGCGCGATCTGGACGCCTGGCGCGCGGCGATCCGGCCCAACACCAAGGTGCTGTTCGCGGAAAATCTCGGCAATCCCGGCCTGGACGTGCTGGACATCCCGAACGTCGCCGCGATCGCCCACGAGCATCACCTGCCGCTGATGGTCGATGCCACCTTCAGCACGCCGTATCTGCAACGGCCGTTCGAGCTCGGCGCCGATCTGGTGATGCACGCCGCCACCAAGTTCCTGTGCGGGCACGGCACCGCGATGGGCGGCCTGCTGGTCGATGGCGGCCGCTTCGACTGGCAGCAGGCGTATGAAAAGACCGGCCACTTCGGCGAACTGTGCGAGCCGTACGACGGTTTTCACGGCATGGTGTTTTCCGAGGAATCGTCGGTGGCGCCGTTCGCGCTGCGCGCGCGCCGCGAAGGCATCCGCGACTTCGGCGCGGCGCTCAGTCCGCACAACGCCTTCGCGATCCTGCAGGGGATCGAAACGCTCGGCCTGCGCATGGAGCGGCACGTCGCCAACACCCGCAAGGTGGTCGAATTCCTCGCCGCGCATGCGGCGGTAGAAGCGGTGTCGTATCCGGAGCTGGAGTCGCACCCGGACCACAAGCTGGCGCAAAAGCTGCTGCCGAAAGGCTGCGGCGCGGTGTTTTCCTTCGTCATCAAGGGCGACCGCGCCGCCGGCGCGCGCTTCGTCGAGGCGCTGGAAATCTTTTCGCATCTGGCCAACGTCGGCGACGCCAAGTCGCTGGTGATCCACCCGGCCTCGACCACGCATTTCCGCGTGCCGAGCGAGCAACTGGCGGCGGCCGGCATCCGCGAAGGCACGATGCGGCTGTCGATCGGGCTGGAAGACCCGGACGATCTGATCGAAGACCTGGCGCGCGGGCTGAAGGCGGCGCAGCGCGACCCCAAACGCAAGGGAGCCTGAGATGCAACTGACGGTCAACGGACAGGCGGCCTACTGCTACACCGGCGGCAAGGCATTCGACGCGGCGCTGCCGACCGCGGTGTTCATCCACGGCGCGCAGAACGACCATTCGGTGTGGGTGCTGCAGACCCGCTACTTCGCCCACCACGGCTTCGGCGTGCTGGCAGTCGACCTGCCCGGCCACGGCCGCAGCGGCGGCGCGCCGCTGCAAACGGTGGAAGCGATGGCCGACTGGCTGCTGGCTCTGCTGGACGCCGCCGGCGTGCAGCAGGCGACGCTGATCGGCCACAGCATGGGATCGCTGATCGCGCTGGAAGCGGCGCAACGGGCGCCGCAGCGGGTGAGCAAGCTGGCGCTGGTCGGCACCGCCTATCCGATGAAGGTGTCGGATACGCTGCTGAACGCCGCGCGCGACGACGAGCCGGCGGCGATCGACATGGTCAATATCTGGTCGCATTCGTCGATCGCGCAAAAACCGTCGGCGCCCGGCCCCGGTTTTTCGGTGCTGGGCGGCAGCCGCCGGCTGATGCAGTACGTGTCGGCGCACAATCCGGCACAGGTATTCTTCACCGATTTTTCCGCCTGCAACGCCTACGCCAACGGCGAGACGGCGGCGCGCGGGCTGGCCTGCCCGGCGCTGTTTTTGCTCGGTCGGCGCGACATGATGACACCGCCGAAAGCCGGCAGCGCGCTGGCGGCGCTGGTGCCGAACGCGCAAGTGCGGCAGATCGACGGCAGCGGCCACGCGCTGATGGCGGAACAGCCCGACGCGGTGCTGGACGCGCTGTTCGAATTCGCCCGCGCCTAGCGCGGCAATTCAGGCCGGCGCGGTGGCCGGGGGAGTGTGGTTTTCATATACTCCCCATGCAGCACCGCTGTACCGGGCACCGGTATTATGAAATTTACACATACTCCCCCATATAACGGGAGAAGATGAAAAGGAGACCAGCATGTCCAGCATCCCCGCCAGCAAGTACCGCAGCTTCGCCGAGTTCTATCCGTTCTACCTGAGCGAGCACGCCAACCGCAGTTGCCGCCGCCTGCACTTCCTCGGTTCCTCGCTCGGTCTGCTGTGCCTGGCGGCGGCGCTGATCGAGCGCAACGGCTGGTGGATACTGGCCGGCCTGTTCTGCGGCTACCTGTGCGCCTGGATCGGCCACTTCGGTTTCGAGAAGAACCGGCCGGCTTCGTTCAAGCAGCCGTTCTATTCGTTCATGGGCGACTGGGTGATGTACTGGCAGCTGCTGAGCGGGAAGATTCCGCTGTAGCGCCGCGCTCGAACCAGTCCGCCAGCGACTGTTCCAGGCCGCGTTCGACCGCGCCTTCCGCCAGCCGCGCCAGCGCGCCTTCGGCGCCCGGCTCGAACACGAACATCCGGTAGACGTCGGCCAGCTTCAGTTGCGCCGGATTGGCCAGCAGCACCCAGCGTTCGCTGCCGGTGGTGGCGTTGTTGCCGAGCCGCAGCCGCTGGCGCCAATGCACCCGTGCCGGCACGTCCGGGTTGACGCGCCCGACCCAGCCGGCATCCAGCATCCGCTGCAGCAGGCTTTCCGCCTCGTCGAAACCGAGCCGGGTACGGCTGCGCATCAGGCGCGCGCTGACCACCGCCGACTCGCGCCGCGCGCGCGCCTCGAACAGCACCTTCAACAACGCCATCGCATCGAGAAAGGCGCCGCCGGGGCGCGCCACATGCCACCAGCGCTCGTAGCGCACCAGCGGCAGCACCGCCGCCAGCAGCCCGCCGACCAGCGTGATCATCCAGAACAGGTAAATCCAGATCAGGAAGATCGGCACCGCCGCCACCGCGCCATAAATCACCGTATAGGTCGGAAACGCCTTGATGTAGAGCGCGAACAGGCGCTTGGCGATTTCCAGCACCACCGCCGCCAGCAGCCCGCCGCAGAGCGCGTCGCGCCAGTCCACCATGCGGTTCGGCACCACCATGTACAGAAGCGTATAGGCGCCGGTGGTCAGCAGCACCGACAGCAACGTGTAGAACAGCGCGCCGACCAAGGGCACGCTGCCGACCACGCCGCTGGCGGCGCCCGACAGATAGGCGGTGACGGTAAACGACACTCCCAGCGCCAGCGGCCCGAGCGTGATGATGGCCCAGTAGATCAGCAGGCGCTGGACGAACGGGCGCTGGTTGCGCACCCGCCAGATCTGGTTGAACACGCGCTCGATGGTCGACATCATCGAGATCGCGGTGAAGATCAGCGCGATACCGCCGATCGCCGACAGCCGCGCCGACTTCGCCGCGAACTGGTTCAGATAGCCCATGATCGTGTCGGCCACGCCCTGCGGCATCAGACTCTGGATCAGGTAGGCGTCGAGCGATTCGCGGAAGGTGGCGAACAGCGGAAAGGCGGTGAAGATGGCGAACGCCACCGTCAGTACCGGTACCAGCGCGAACACCACGGTGAAGGTCAGGCTGCCGGCCACCTGCGGCAACTGTTCTTCGTTCAGGCGGCGCCCGGCGAAGCGCAGCAGGCCGAGCGCCCGATCCATGGAGAAGCCGCGCCAGCGGGAAAAAAACGATCGAAACATGGGCAAACGGGAGGTTATGCGGAAAGCCGGACCGAGCCGGAACAGCCGCGGCGACACCGACGGCCGGCCCTATAATACCGGGCATGAACGGCGCCAACCTTACCATACTCATCCTGTACTACTCGCGCCACGGCGCCACCCGCCGGCTGGCCGAACTGATTGCCCAGGGCGTCGAAAGCGTGCCCGGCTGCGACGCCCGGCTGCGCACCGTGCCGCCGGTCTCGACCGTGGTCGAAGCCGGCGCGCCGGCGATTCCGGCAGAAGGCGCGCCCTACGTCGAACTGGACGATCTGGCGCAATGCGCCGGGCTGGCGCTCGGTTCACCGACCCGCTTCGGCAACATGGCAGCACCGATGAAGTATTTCTGGGACGGCACCAGCGCCGAATGGCTGGCCGGCACCCTGGCCGGCAAACCGGCCTGCGTGTTCACCTCGACCGGCAGCCTGCACGGCGGCCAGGAATCGACGCTGCTGTCGATGATGCTGCCGCTGCTGCACCACGGCATGCTGCTGCTCGGCCTGCCCTACACGCGCCCGGAACTGATGACCACCGCCAGCGGCGGCGCGCCCTACGGCGCCACCCACTGGTCCGGCCTGAACGGCAACCAGCCGATGTCCGACGACAGCCGCGCGCTGGCGATCGCGCTCGGCCAGCGGCTGGCGCACACCGCGCGCCAGCTGGAGGCCGGCCGATGAAAACCCCGTTGCAGCGCGGCCTGTACTACGGCGCCGCCGCCAGCCTGATCGCGTTGATCGCCCTGTGCGTGGCCTGGGAACTGGTGCTGGCGCCGCTGCGTCCGGGCGGCTCGTGGATGGTGCTGAAGGTGCTGCCGCTGCTGCTGCCGCTGCGCGGCGTGCTGAAGCGCGATCTGTACACGATGCAATGGTCGTCGATGCTGATCCTGCTGTACTTCGGCGAAGGCATCGTGCGCGCCACCAGCGACGCCAACCCGACTTCGGCCGCGCTCGGCTGGCTGGAAGTGGCGCTGGCCTGCCTCCATTTCTTCTGCGCGATCCTGTACCTGCGGCCGCACAAGCGCGCCGCCCGCGACCTGGCGCGTCAGACCATCGACAAGGCTTCCCGATGAACGACTTTCTCGACCAATGCCGACAGCTGGTCGGTGCCGCCCACGTGCTGACCGAGGCCGCCGATACCGCCGCCTTCCTGACCGACTGGCGGCGCCGCTACACCGGCACCGCGCTGGCGGTGGTCAAGCCCGGCAACGCCGACGAAGTCGCCGCCGTAGTGCGGTTGTGCAACCGCTTCCGGGTGCCGATCGTGCCGCAGGGCGGCAACACCGGACTGGTGCTGGGCAGCGTGCCGGACGCCAGCGGCACGGCGATCGTGCTGTCGCTGATGCGCCTGAACCAGGTGCGGGCGATCGATACCGTCAACAACACCATCACCGTCGAAGCCGGCTGCATCCTGCAGCAGGTGCAGGAAGCGGCGGCGACCGCCGGCCGCCTGTTCCCGCTGTCGCTGGCGGCCGAAGGCAGCTGCACGCTGGGCGGCAACCTCTCGACCAACGCTGGCGGCACCGGCGTGCTGCGCTATGGCAACACGCGCGAACTGTGCCTCGGGCTGGAAGTGGTGACGCCGCAGGGCGAACTGTGGAGTGGCCTGCGCGGACTGCGCAAGGACAATACCGGCTACGACCTGCGCGACCTGTTCATCGGCGCCGAAGGCACGCTCGGCGTCATCACCGCGGCGGTGCTGAAACTGTTCCCGCAGCCGCAGGCGCGCCTGACCGCGTTCGCGGCGATGAACAGCGCCGACGATGCACTGAAGCTGCTGACCATCGCGCAATCGCAATGCGGCGCGGCGCTGACCGGCTTCGAACTGATGTCGGAACTGTGCCTGCAACTGGTGGCGAAACACTATCCGCAACTGCGGCAGCCATTCGGCCAGGCACATCCGCAATACGTGCTGCTGGAACTGTCGGACAGCGAATCCGAAGCGCATGCCAACGCGCTGCTGGAACAGGTGATCGGCACCGCGCTGGAACAGGGCGTGATCGACGACGCGGTGGTCGCCCAGTCGCTGGCGCAATCGCAGGCGCTGTGGCAGCTGCGCGAACACATCCCGCTGGCGCAGGCCGACGAAGGCAAGAACATCAAGCACGACATTTCGGTACCGATCTCGCGCATCGGCGAATTCGTGCGCGTTACCGACCAGCTGCTGCAAAGCGCGTTCCCGGCGGTGCGGATGGTCACCTTCGGCCACCTCGGCGACGGCAATCTGCACTACAACGTCTCGCCGCCGGAAGGCGCCGACGGCGACGCGCTGATCGCGCAGCAGCACGGCATCAACCGCGTGGTGTACGACAGCGTGCATCGCTTCGGCGGCTCGATCTCGGCCGAACACGGCATCGGTGCGCTGAAGCACGACGAAATCCGCCGCTACAAATCGCCGGTCGAAATCGGCCTGATGCAGACGATCAAGCGCGCGCTCGACCCGGATAATCTGATGAATCCCGGCAAAATCGTTTGATCCCGCAAGGAGCCGCCATGATCCGAGCCCTGCTGTTGCCGCTGCTGCTGTCCGCCGCCATGCCGGCCTTCGCCGTCTACAAGTGCGAAAGCGGCGGCAAGACCGTCTACAGCGACGCCCCCTGCCCCGGCGGCCGCGAACTCGAGATAGCACCGGCAGCCGATCCCGCTGCCGCTACGCGCACGCTGGCCAGACAGAAGGAAGAAGCCGAACGGCTGGCCAGCGCCCGCCACAAGCGCGAAGCGCAGGAAGAACGCGTGCAGCAAAAGCAGGACCGCGCCGCCGCCGGCAAACGGAAAAAATGCGCATCGCTGGCGCTGCGCCGCCAATGGGCCGAAGAAGACGCCGCCAAGGCCGAGCCGAAAGCCGCGCCCAAGGCGCAGAAAACCGCCCGGCGCGCGGCCGAAAAGCACCAGCTCGAATGCGGGAAATGACGAAACGGCGGGAAATCTGGCCTGCCCAGCAGGAGTCGAACCTGCGACCTACGGCTTAGAAGGCCGTTGCTCTATCCAGCTGAGCTATGGGCAGCTCCTGGTGCAAGGGGAAACGCCGACGGCGTTCTTGCGGAAATGAAAACGGGCTGTCAGCGACAGCCCGTTGAGTTGGTCGGAGTACAAGGATTCGAACCTTGGACCCCCTGGTCCCAAACCAGGTGCGCTACCGGGCTGCGCCACACTCCGAGACCGGGGATGATACTCGTCCAGCAGAAACCGGTCAATCCAAACCGCGCCGCCACCGGCGTTCAGGCGCCGATCCGGCCGGCGATGCGGCGCGCCATGCGCCCGGCGGTGTCGGCATCGCGCGCTTCCACCATCACGCGCAGCAGCGGTTCGGTGCCGGAAGCGCGGATCAGCACGCGGCCGTCGTCACCCAGTTCGCGTTCGGCCGCCTGCTTTTCTTCCCGCAGGCCGGCGTCGGTCTGCCAGTCGAAGCCGGGCGCGACGCGGACGTTGACCAGGCTTTGCGGATACAGCTGCATGTCGGCGGTGCATTCGGCCAGCGTCTTGCCGCTGCGGCGCAGCGCCGACAGCACCTGCAGCGCCGATACGATGCCGTCGCCGGTGGTGTGCCGGTCCAGGCACAGCAGATGGCCGGACCCCTCGCCGCCGAGTATCCAGTTGCGCTGCTGCAGCAGTTCCAGCACATAGCGATCGCCGACCTTGGCGCGGGCGAATTCGATGCCCATCCGGCGCAGCGCCACTTCCAGCGCCATGTTGGTCATCAGCGTGCCGACCACGCCCTGCACCGGGGCGCTGGCCAGACGATCCTTGACCATCACGTACAGCAATTCGTCGCCGTTGTAGAGGCGGCCGCCAGCATCCACCATCAGCAGCCGGTCGGCGTCGCCGTCCAGCGCGATGCCGAGATGGGCGCGATTGGCGCGCACCGCGGTCGCCAGCGCTTCCGGCGAGGTGGCGCCGACGCCGTCGTTGATGTTCAGGCCGTTCGGCTGGTTGCCGATGGCGATCACTTCGGCGCCGAGTTCGTGGAACACGTGCGGCGCGATGTGGTAGGCGGCGCCATGCGCGCTATCGACCACCAACGTCAGTCCGCGCAGATCGAGTTCGTTGGGGAAGGTACTCTTGCAGAATTCGATGTAACGGCCGGCGGCATCGTCGAGCCGGCGCGCGCGCCCCAGATGTTCCGAGGCGACGCAGGCCATCGGTTCTTCGATCTGTGCCTCGATCGCGGTTTCCACCGCGTCCGGCAGCTTGTTGCCCTGCGCCGAAAAGAACTTGATGCCGTTGTCGGCATAAGGATTGTGCGAGGCGGAAATCACCACCCCGGCCGACAGCCGCAGCGCCCGCGTCAGATAGGCCACCGCCGGCGTCGGCACCGGTCCGGCCAGCATCACGTCGACGCCGGCCGCCGCCAGCCCGGACTGCAGCGCCGCCTCCAGCATGTAGCCGGAAATGCGCGTGTCCTTGCCGATCAGCACGGTCGGCCGGGTGCTGGCCGATTCCGCCCGCGCCAGCACGCGTCCGGCAGCGTAGCCGAGCTTCATCACGAAATCCGGGGTGATCGGCGCTGCGCCGACACGGCCGCGAACGCCATCGGTACCGAAGTATTTGCGTGTCATACCATCCCTGTCGTTGTTGTCACGTATTCAAGCGCCGACCGCCTGCCAGACCTTCAGCGCATCGACCGTTTCGGCGACGTCGTGCACGCGCACGATGCGCGCGCCGCGCGCGGCGGCGGCCAGCGCCAGCGCCACGCTGCCGGCCAGGCGCTGATCGACCGCGCGGCCGGTCAGCCCGGCCAGCATCGACTTGCGCGACAGGCCGGTCAGCAGCGGCAGCCCGAGTTCGCGCTGCATCGATCCGATCTGCTGCATCAGCGCGATATTATGCTCCAGGGTCTTGCCGAAACCGAAGCCGGGATCGACGCACAGACGACGCCGATCAACACCGGCGTCCGTCAGCGCTTCGCAGCGCTGGCGCAGGAAGTCGGTCACTTCGCGCACCACGTCCTGATACTCGGGCCGCAGCTGCATGGTGCGCGGCTCGCCCAGCATGTGCATCACGCACAGGCCGCAATCGCTGTCGCGCACCGCCGCCAGCGCGCCGTCGGCGCGAAAACCGCTGATGTCGTTGACCATGTCGGCGCCGGTGGCCAGCGCCGCGCGCATCACTTCGGGTTTGTAGGTGTCGATCGACAGCGGCTTGCCGCAGTCGCGCAGCGCGTGGATCACCGGCAGCACCCGCCGCAATTCCTCGTCCAGCGGCAGCGCTTCGGCGCCGGGACGGCTCGATTCGCCGCCGATGTCGAGCAGGTCGGCGCCGTCGGCGATCATCCGTTCGGCACGGGTCAGCGCCGATTCCAGGGAATGGTAGCGGCCGCCGTCGGAAAACGAATCCGGCGTGACGTTGAGGATGCCCATCACCAGCGGCGTAGCGCCGGGACGGTCGAGCGGCAGACGGTAGCGGCCGCACTGGAATTCGCTGTGCATGGAAGTGTGGTGCAAAGAAAAAGGGCGAGGATCGCTCCTCACCCTTGGGTCGGACAAAATCGAATCAGCCTGCCATCGGGTCGCGGCCTCAGGCCGGTGCGGTGGCGGTCGGCGACACGCCGCCGGACGGGCCGTCCGAGGACGGCTTCTTGGCCGGCACGCCAGCCTTTGGCGGACGCGGCTCGCCGCCTTCCATGATGTCGTTGATCTGGTCGGCGTCGATGGTTTCCCATTCCAGCAGCGTCTTGGCCATCATTTCGACCTTGTCGCGGTTTTCCTCCAGCAGCCGGCGCGACAGCGCGTACTGGGTATCGAGAATCTGGCGGATTTCGGCATCGACCTTTTGCTGGGTCGCTTCCGAGATGGTCTTGGAACTGCCGCCGAAATAGCCGTCGTTCTGGCTGTCCTCGTAGACCATGGTGCCGAGCGCATCCGACATGCCGTAGCGGGTCACCATCGCGCGCGCCATCTTGGTGGCCCGCTCGAAGTCGTTGGAGGCGCCGGTGGACATCTGGTGCATGAAGATTTCCTCGGCGATGCGGCCGCCGAACAGGATGGCGATTTCTTCCAGCATCTTGTCCTTGTACATGTTGACGCGGTCGTGCTCCGGCAGTTGCCAGGTCAGGCCGAGCGCGAAGCCGCGCGGCATGATCGTGACCTTGTGGACCGGATCGGCCTTCGGCAGCAACTTGGCGACCACCGCGTGGCCGGACTCGTGGTAGGCGGTGTTGCGGCGTTCTTCCTCGCGCATCACGGCCGACTTGCGTTCCGGGCCCATGACGATCTTGTCCTTGGCGTCCTCGAAATCCTGCATCTCCACCAGCCGCTTGCTGCGGCGGGCGGCGAACAACGCTGCTTCGTTGACCAGGTTGGCCAAGTCGGCGCCGGAGAAGCCCGGCGTACCGCGCGCCAGGATGTCGGCCTTGACGTCCGGGGCGATCGGCACCTTGCGCATGTGCACGTACAGGATCTGTTCGCGGCCGCGGATGTCCGGCAGGCCGACCATCACCTGGCGGTCGAAGCGGCCCGGGCGCAGCAGCGCCTTGTCCAGCACGTCGGCGCGGTTGGTAGCGGCGATCACGATGACGCCGGAATTCGGCTCGAAGCCGTCCATCTCGACCAGCAGCTGGTTCAGCGTCTGTTCGCGCTCGTCGTTGCCGCCGCCCATGCCGGCGCCGCGATGGCGGCCGACCGCGTCGATTTCGTCGATGAAGACGATGCACGGCGAATGCTTCTTGGCGTTTTCGAACATGTCGCGCACGCGCGAAGCGCCGACGCCGACGAACATTTCGACGAAATCGGAACCGGAAATGGTGAAGAACGGCACCTTGGCTTCGCCGGCGATCGCGCGCGCCAGCAAGGTCTTGCCGGTACCCGGCGGCCCGACCAGCAGCACGCCGCGCGGAATGCGGCCGCCGAGCTTCTGGAACTTGGTCGGGTCACGCAGGAAATCGACCAGTTCGTTGACTTCTTCCTTGGCTTCGTCGCAGCCGGCGACGTCGGCGAAGGTCACGGAATTGCTGTTTTCATCGAGCATGCGCGCCTTCGATTTGCCGAAGGAAAACGCCCCGCCCTTGCCGCCGCCCTGCATCTGGCGCATGAAAAACACCCAGACGCCGATCAGCAGCAGCATCGGGAACCACGAAATGAACACCTGCGACAGGAACGACTGTTCTTCCGGCTGCTTGACGTCGAACTTGACGTCGTTGTTGATCAGGTCGCCGATCAGGCCGCGGTCCAGGTAGGTCGCGGCGGTCTTGACCTTCTTGCCGTCGGTGGTGGTGGCAACGATGCTGCGGTCCTCGATGGTCGCTTCCTTGATGCGCTTGGCATGCACGTCGTCCAGGAAGTCCGAGTAGGCGATCGGCGTCGCGCCACTGGTAAGCCCGCGGCTGTCGAACTGCTTGAAGACGGTGAAGAGGACCAGGGCAATCACCACCCAGACGGCGGTTTTGGAAAACATGTTGTTCACTAGGACTCCTTGGCGCGGGGGCGCCGCGTGCAATCTATGGGCCGATTCTACTCGGAAAAAACAGGGCTTACTAGGCAGGACATGCGGCTAAACCCCTGAAAAAACAAGGATTCAGCGGCAAATTTATTTACATCAGCGCGGATTTTTGAGGGTTCTTCCCAGCAGGAAAACCTCGGAGGATTTGTCGCGGCTGGCCTTCGGTTTCTTCGGCGTGACGGTCTGGAACGCGGCCCGGAAGCTGGCGACGATGCTGTCGTAGCCGGAGCCGTTGAAGCATTTGACGAGCAGCGCGCCGGAAGGTTTCAGCTGCGCCTGGGCGAATTCGATGGCCAGATCGATCAGGTATTCGACCCGGGCGGCGTCGGCCACCGCGATGCCGGACAAATTCGGCGCCATGTCCGACAGCACCAGATCGACCTTGCGGCCGGCCAGCACCGCCTCCAGTTGCCGCAGCGGCTCTTCCTCGCGGAAATCGCCCTGGATGAAATGGACGTCGGCGATCGGCTCGATCGGCAGCAGGTCGAGGCCGACGATGGTGCCGTTGATGCCGCCGCCCTCGCGCCCGGCCAGCTTGTGGCGGGCGTACTGCGACCAGCTGCCCGGCGCGCAGCCGAGATCGACGATCACCTGGCCGGGACGAATCAGCTTTTCGGCATCGTCGATTTCCTTCAGCTTGTAGGCGGCGCGCGCGCGGTAACCGTCCTTCTGCGCCTGCTTCACGTAGGGATCGTTGATGTGCTCGTGCAGCCAGCTTTTGTTCAATTTGTTCTTTGCCATTCGCGTAGAATACAGTCTCTTTTCATCCCGGCGCTGCCGCCGCGCCCCGCCTCGTAGCGGCGTTCTTGCCCTCTTGTCCTCTTGTCCGTTTCCCGCACCATGAACCTGTCTCCCGCCGAACGCAGCGCCCTGCGCGCCGAAGCCCATGCCCTGAACCCGGTGGTGATCGTCGGCGAAGCCGGCCTGACGCCGTCGGTACTGAAGGAAATCGACGCCAGCCTGAAGGCGCACGGTCTGATCAAGATCCGCGTGTTCGGCGACGACCGCGAAGCGCGCCTGGCAATTTACCAGCAGGTCTGCGCCGAACTAGACGCCGCGCCGGTCCAGCACATCGGCAAGCTGCTGGTGGTGTACCGCCCTGTACAGGAAGCGCCGAAAGCGCGCAGCGACAAGCGCGGCAAGGGTCTGCGCGAAGTGACCATCGTCAAGCCGAGCGCCAGCGGCACGCGGCGGCCATCGGTCACCAAGGTGATGCTGAAGGGGAACGAGCGGGTTACCGCCGGCGGTTCGATCAAGCGCGCCAAGCCGCGTCAGAAAAGCACCAAGAAATCCACGCTGGGCGGCGCCTGAATTCCGCCCGGAGCACATACTCACCCCAGCATTTTTGAAGCCGGGCCCCAGGAGCCCAGGAGAGGCCGATTTTTCGGCATACTCCCCCTTTTTTCAAAAACCTTATTTCCCCAGGCGCAGCATCAGCGCCACGCCAAACAGGCTTTGCAGCAGATACAGCAGGCTGGCGGCGCCATGCAGCAGGCCGAAGCGGGTCTTGATTTCGCCGCTCATGCCGCCGGCCACCAGCGCCGCTTCGCGCAAGGTCGCCATGAACGGCTGCAGGCCGAAATAGCCGACCAGCGTGCAGGCCAGCATCGCCGCCACCAGCAGCAGCGCCGCGCGCACGTTCTCGCCGCCGCGCCGCGCTGCCGCCAGCAAGACCAGCAGCGCCAGCGCGCAAGCCACCGTCAGCCACGCCTCGACCCGGAACAGGCTGCCGGCGATGCCGCCGGCCTGCATCGGATCGGGCAGCGTGGCGAACAGCGTCGGCGCCACCAGATAGCCGATGGTCCAGCCGCTGCCGACCCACAGCGTGGCCAGCAACAGACGCGTGCGCCCGAACATCGCCACCGGCGTCAGACGTAACGGACTTCGAGCACTTCGTACTCGCGCGGGCCGGACGGCGCCTGCACTTCGACCACGTCGCCGGCAACCTTGCCGATCAGTGCGCGGGCGATCGGCGACGTCACCGACACCTTCGAATACTTGATGTCGGCCTCATCGACGCCGACGATCTGGTAGCTGACCTTGTCGCCCGATTCCAGATCTTCCAGATCGACGGTGGAACCGAACACGATGCGGCCGTCGGCATCCAGCGTGGCCGGATCGATGATCTGCGCCGCCGACAGCTTGCCTTCCAGATCGGCGATGCGGCCCTCGATGAAGGCCTGGCGTTCCTTGGCCGCTTCGTACTCGGCGTTTTCCGACAGGTCGCCCTGGGCGCGCGCCTCGGCGATGGCGTTGATGACGGCCGGACGTTCCTTGCTCTTCAGGCGGCTCAGCTCTTCCTTCAGCATTTCGGCGCCGTGTTTGGTGATGGGTACTGTGCTCATGTTTTGATTCGCATAAGAAAATACAGAGGTCACACACACGCCGGAAATCCGGCGCCATGTGTGACCTCTGTATGGGTGTGGGATGAGTGTCGGGCTTAGTGTAAGGTTTTATGCAGGCCTTGTAAATCGTAGACCTGCAAGCCATCCAGATGCTGGATGCCCTCGACCGCCGCCTCGGCGCCGGCGATGGTGGTGAAATACGTCACCCGCGCCGCCAGTGCCGAAATACGGATCGCCCGCGAATCGGTGATGGCGCTGCGCTTTTCCTCGACGGTGTTGATCACCAGCGCGATTTCCTGGTTCTTGATCATGTCGACGACGTGCGGCCGTCCTTCCACCACCTTGTTGACGGTGGCGACCTCGATGCCGGCGGCGGCGATCGCCGCTGCCGTGCCCTTGGTGGCGACCACCGAAAAACCAAGTTCGACCAGATCGCGCGCCACCTGCACCGCGCGCGGCTTGTCGCTGTTCTTGACCGACAGGAACACCTTGCCGGAAGTCGGCAGCTTGACGCCGGCGCCCAGCTGCGACTTGACGAAGGCTTCGCCGAAGGTCTTGCCGACGCCCATCACTTCGCCGGTCGATTTCATTTCCGGCCCGAGAATGGTATCGACGCCGGGGAACTTGACGAACGGGAACACCGCTTCCTTGACGCTGAAATATGACGGCACCACTTCATGCGTGATGCCCTGGCTGGCGAGCGACTGCCCGACCATGCAGCGGGCGGCGATCTTGGCCAGCTGCAGTCCGGTCGCCTTGGAGACGAACGGCACCGTGCGCGAGGCGCGCGGATTGACTTCCAGCACGTAGACGATGTCCTGGGTCTTGCCGTCGATCTCCTGTTCCTGGATCGCGAACTGCACGTTCATCAGGCCGACCACGTTCAGCCCCTTGGCCATCGCCGCGGTCTGGCGCTTCAGTTCGGCGATGGTGTCCGGTGACAGCGAATACGGCGGCAGCGAGCAGGCCGAGTCGCCGGAATGCACGCCGGCCTGTTCGATGTGCTCCATCACGCCGCCGATGAAGGTACGGTCGCCGTCCGACAGGCAGTCGACGTCGACTTCGATGGCGTCCGACAGGAAGCGGTCCAGCAGCACCGGCGAATCGTTGGAGACCTTGACCGCTTCGCGCATGTAGCGTTCCAGGTCGCGCTGCTCGTGGACGATTTCCATCGCCCGGCCACCCAGCACGTAGGACGGCCGCACCACCAGCGGGTAGCCGATCTCGGCCGCCAGCGTCAGCGCTTCCTCCTCGGTGCGCGCGGTGCGGTTCGGCGGCTGCCGCAGGCCGAGGTCGTTCAGCAGCTTCTGGAAACGCTCGCGGTCTTCGGCGGCGTCGATCATGTCCGGCGAGGTACCGACGATCGGCACGCCGTTGGCTTCCAGATCGAGCGCCAGCTTCAGCGGCGTCTGGCCGCCGTACTGGACGATCACGCCGACCGGCTTTTCCTTGTCGACGATTTCCAGCACGTCTTCCAGCGTCAGCGGCTCGAAGTACAGGCGATCCGAAGTGTCGTAGTCGGTCGAAACGGTTTCCGGATTGCAGTTGACCATGATGGTTTCATAGCCGTCCTCGCGCATCGCCAGCGCCGCGTGTACGCAGCAGTAGTCGAATTCGATGCCCTGGCCGATGCGGTTGGGGCCGCCGCCCAGCACCATGATTTTCTTGCGGTCGGTCGGCTGCGCCTCGCACTCTTCCTCGTAGGTCGAATACATGTAGGCGGTGTTGGTGGCGAATTCGCCGGCGCAGGTATCGACCCGCTTGTAGACCGGGCGGATGCCGAGCGCGCGGCGCTTTTCGCGCACCGCGGTATCGGTGGTCTTCAGCAACTTGGCCAGGCGGCGGTCGGCGAAGCCCTTCTGCTTCAGGCGGAACAGCGTGTCCTTGTCCAGGCCGTCCAGCGTCTGGCCGGCTTCCAGCCACAGTTCGATATCGACGATGTCCTTGATCTGCGCCAGGAACCACGGATCGATGCGCGTCAGCTCGTGCACTTCCTCCAGCGTGAAGCCCTGCGCGAACGCATCGCCGACGTACCAGATGCGGTCCGGCCCCGGTTCGCCCAGCTCTTCCTCGATCACTTCGCGGTCGGTGGTCTTTTCGTTCATGCCGTCGACGCCGACTTCGAGGCCGCGCAGCGCCTTCTGGAACGATTCCTGGAAGGTGCGGCCGATCGCCATCACTTCGCCGACCGACTTCATCTGCGTGGTCAGGTGGTGGTCAGCCTGCGGGAATTTTTCGAACGCGAAGCGCGGAATCTTGGTGACCACATAATCGATCGACGGCTCGAACGACGCCGGCGTGGCGCCGCCGGTGATTTCATTGCGCAGTTCGTCGAGCGTGAAGCCTACCGCCAGCTTGGCCGCCACCTTGGCGATCGGGAAACCGGTCGCCTTCGACGCCAGCGCGGAGGAGCGCGACACGCGCGGATTCATTTCGATGACGATCATGCGGCCGTCGGCCGGATTGACCGAGAACTGCACGTTGGAGCCGCCGGTATCGACGCCGATCTCGCGCAGCACCGCGATCGAGGCGTTGCGCATGATCTGGTATTCCTTGTCGGTCAACGTCTGCGCCGGCGCCACCGTGATCGAGTCGCCGGTGTGCACGCCCATCGGGTCGAGGTTTTCGATCGAGCAGACGATGATGCAGTTGTCGGCGCGGTCGCGCACCACCTCCATCTCGAATTCCTTCCAGCCGATCAGCGATTCCTCGATCAGCAGTTCCGAGGTCGGCGAGGCTTCCAGGCCGCGCTTGCAGATCGTCTCGAATTCCTCGGCGTTGTAGGCGATGCCGCCGCCGGTGCCGCCCATCGTGAACGACGGCCGGATGATGACCGGGAAGCCGAGTTCCTTCTGCACCGCCCAGGACTCGTCCATCGTGTGGGCGATGCCGGAACGCGCCGAACCAAGGCCGATCTTGGTCATCGCTTCCTTGAACTTGGAACGGTCCTCGGCCTTGTCGATCGCTTCCGGCGAGGCGCCGATCAGTTCGCAGCCGTATTTCTTCAGCACACCGTTGCGGTGCAGATCGAGCGCGCAGTTCAGCGCGGTCTGGCCGCCCATGGTCGGCAGGATCGCGTCCGGCCGCTCCTTGTCGATGATGCGCTCGACCACCTGCCAGGTGATCGGCTCGATGTAGGTGACGTCGGCCATCTCCGGATCGGTCATGATGGTCGCCGGATTGCTGTTGACCAGGATGACCTTGTAGCCTTCCTCGCGCAGCGCCTTGCAGGCCTGGGCGCCGGAATAGTCGAATTCGCAGGCCTGACCGATGATGATCGGACCGGCGCCGATGATGAGAATGCTGTGGATATCGCTGCGCTTAGGCATTGTTGTTGTTCTCCGTGTTCGCCTGTTGAATTGCCGGTTTGCGGTGTTGCGCCATCAGATCGACGAAGCGGTCGAACAGCGGCCCGACGTCGCCCGGCCCCGGCGACGCTTCCGGATGCCCCTGGAAGCAGAAGGCCGGAAAGTCGGTGCGTTCGAAACCCTGCAGCGAACCGTCGAACAGCGACACGTGGGTGACGCGGCAGTTGGCCGGCAGCGTATCGATGTCGACCGAAAAACCGTGGTTTTGCGAAGTGATCAGCACCTGCTTGCTGTCCAGATCCTGGACCGGGTGATTGGCGCCGTGGTGGCCGAATTTCATCTTGACCGTCTTCGCGCCGGAAGCCAGCGCCATGATCTGGTGGCCGAGACAGATGCCGAAGGTCGGAATGCCGCGCTCGATCAGTTCGCGCGTGGCGCCGATCGCGTAATCACAGGGTTCCGGATCACCGGGACCGTTGGACAGGAAGATGCCGTCCGGATTCAGCGCCAGCACCTCCGCCGCCGGCGTCTGCGCCGGCACCACGGTTACCTTGCAGCCGCGCGCGGTCAGCATGCGCAGGATGTTGGCCTTGACGCCGTAATCGAACGCCACCACGTGATATTTGACCTCACCCTGCGGCGCGTAGCCGCTGCCGAGTTTCCATTCGCCCTGCTGCCAGGCATAGCCCTTGTCGACCGACACCACCTTGGCCAGGTCCATGCCGGCCAGGCCGGGGAAGGATTGCGCCAGTTCCAGCGCCTTCTTGCGGGTGGCGGCGAGATCGCCCTGATCGACGACGATGGCGCCGTTCTGCGCGCCCTTTTCGCGCAGCAGCCGGGTCAGCTTGCGGGTGTCGATACCGGCGATGCCGACCACGTTCTCGGCCTTCAGGTATTCCGGCAGGGTCTGGGTGGAGCGAAAATTCGATACGCGCAGCGGCAGATCCTTGATGATCAGGCCGGCGGCATGGATGCGGGTGGCTTCGACGTCTTCCGGATTGATGCCGGTATTGCCGATGTGCGGGTAGGTCAGCGTGACGATCTGGCGGCTGTAGCTGGGATCGGTCAGGATTTCCTGGTAGCCGGTCATCGCGGTGTTGAACACCACTTCACCGACCGTATGGCCTGTCGCGCCGATGGAAAAACCCTGGAAGATCGTGCCGTCCGCAAGCGCCAGTATGGCGGCGGACTGGCCGGGGAAAAGTGGCAGCAAGGTAACTCCTGAGATGGTTACCGCCGCTGCGCCGTGCCAGGACGACCGACAGGCAACCCGACCGGGTATGCCAGGGGGCCTTGAGAGTCTTTTCGGGACGAAATGGGGAGGGTATGCGCTACGACGGCTAAAATTAGCTAAACCTAGCAATTATAGCCGAGAAAGCACTTGCCGGCAAACGCGGCACAGCGGGAAAAAGCCGCCACCGGCGGCCGCGCGCGAGGCCGGTGGCGGCCGGAATCAGCAGATTCCGGCGGACGCCGGCGGCCTTACAGGCCGAGCGCGGCGATGCCGGCGCGGGCGATCTGCACGTCTTCCGACGACTTGACGCCGGACACCCCGACCGCGCCGACGCACTGGGTGCCGGCCATGATCGGCACGCCGCCTTCCAGCAGGCCGGACAGGTTCGGCGCGGTGATGAAGGACACGCGGCCGTTGTTGATCATGTCTTCGTAGATCTTGCTGTCGCGGCGGCCGAGCGCCGCGGTGCGCGCCTTGGCCGGCGCGATGTCGGCCGAGATCGGCGCGGCGCCGTCCAGCCGCTGCAACCACAGCAGATGACCGCCGTCGTCGACCACCGAAATCGTCACCGCCCAGTTGTTCGCCAGCGCTTCGGCTTCGGCGGCGGCGGCGATCTTCTTCACTTCGTCGAGGGTCAAGATCTGTTTCGATTGCATGGCGGCTCCTGATTTCTGATGGAAAACAAGCGGCGATTGTACGACAGTCGCGCCGCCTTGCCGATCTACAGCCGGGGCGCCGCTTCGTCGGCGGCACCGACCACGGTACCGGCACCACGCCGCAGCGCCTGACGGGCGCGTCGGGCGGCGGCTGCGCGCAGCTCGGCCAGCGGCGCCTCGGTCGCACCCTGTTCATGCAGGCAGGCAACACCGCCGCCGACTGTCAGCAGTCCATCGCGCGGGCGCACACCGGCAACTGCCGCGCAGATGCGCTGCGCGAACGCGCTCGCGGCATCGGCGTCGATGCCATGAGTGGCCAGTGTGAATTCGGTCGGGCCGCTGCGGGCAACGCAATCGGTCTGCCGCACGATGCGCTGCAGCAGCGCGTCGATCGCCTGCAGCGCAGTGCAGCCGGCACCGGCGGCCGGCACGCCATCGACGGCGATGTGCAGCAGCGCGAAATTCTTGCCTTGCTCGAGCGCCAGCACCCGCATCGCCCCGGCCGCCGCCAGAAATGCCAGCCACTCGGGCGACGGCGACTCCAGCGCATGGCGGCCGTCCGCCGACAGCCGGGTCAGCGCATCCAGCCGCGACAGCAGTTGCGCGGTGGCGACGCCCTTGGTGATCAGTTCGGTGGCGCCGGCGGCGCGCACACGCTCGCGCTCCTCCTGCTGGTCGCTGCCGGAAATCACGATCACCGGCAGTTCGCGGATGCGCTCCACCCGGCTGGCGCGGATGCGCTGCAGCAAGCCGTAACCATCCAGCCGCGGCATCGTCAGGTCGGTGATCAGCACGCGGATGCCGGCGTCGGTCATCAGCGTGTCCCAGGCTTCCTCGCCGTCGGCTGCTTCACGGAAATCGAACAGCCCCTCGATGTGCTTGGTCAGCGTCGCACGGACGATGCGCGAGTCATCCGCTATCAGAATGCGGGGCTTGGCGCGGCGGTCTGAAAATGCGGCGGGCGGCATGCGAAAAGTGCTCCGGGGGAATTTTTGGCAAGCATACCCGGACGCAACGGATTTTGACAGTTTTGCTTGAATCCCTTACATTGTTGCGTTTTCCGCGCACTTTAATGTAACAAATCAACAACTTCATGCCGCCACGATCGTTCCCGTCTTCGCTGCGCCGCCTGGTCATTGCCGGCGTGCTGGGCGCCAGCATGCTGGCCAGCGGAACGGCGATCGGCGACGAACTGCCGGCGGAACCGACCGGCCGGCTGGCACGCCTGCATGGCTTCACCAGCGAACTGGGCAGCCGCGCGGCGGTGCTGGCGCAGCAGGCGATCGACATGCTCGGCATCCGCTACCAGTACGGCAGCAACCAGCCGGAACGCGGACTCGACTGCAGCGGCCTGGTGCAGTACGTGTTCAAGGAAGCCTGGGGCAAGGAATTACCGCGCACCTCGGCGGAAATCAGCCGCGTCGGTGAGCGCGTCGCTCCCGACGACCTGCAGCCGGGCGATCTGGTGTTCTACAACACGCTGCGGCGCGGTTTTTCGCATGTCGGCATCTATCTGGGCGACGACAAGTTCATCCACGCGCCGTCCAGAGGCGGGCGCGTGCGCATCGAAAGCATGAACATCAGCTACTGGAAAAAGCGTTTCAACGGCGCCCGCCGCATCAGCGAGCCGGACCAGAACTGACACGACCGCGTCGCGCTGCCCCGGCGCCGGCTCTTCTCCCTTCCCCTCTCATTTCCAGCGCAGTTGCGCGACCTCCGCGCGCTCCTCGTTGCGGTTGCGCCGGTAGGCACCTGGGGTACCGCCGGTCCACATGCGGAATGAACGGTAAAACGCCGGCAGGCTGGTGAAGCCGATCGCCGTGGCGATCGCATCGATCGATTCGCCGGTCCGGGTCAGTTTCTGGATGGCGACGTCGCGCCGCAAGCCGTCCTTGATCTGCAGGAAGCTGGTGCCCTCCTCCTTCAGCCGCCGGCCCAGCGTGCGGGTCGAAAAGTTCAGGGCTTGCGCGGCGGTGTCGATGGTCGTGCCTTCATGCAGGCGTTCTCCCAGCCATTGGCGCACCTGATGGCTCAGGATGCGCTCGTTGAACGGCACGAAAAACCAGTTGCCCGGCGCATTCAGCAGGAAATCGCGCAGTTCCAGCTTGCTGCGGCGCTGCACCGGCAGGTCCAGATAGTCGGAGCGGATGTGCATCGCGGTGCGCGGCTGGTCGAAATACACCGGGCCGGGAAACACGAAGATGTATTCCGAGGCGTCCGCCGGCCGCGGAAAGGCGAAATCGAGCCGTTCCAGTTCGATCTTCTTGCCGATCACCCATGACGCAATCCCGTGCACCAGTTTCAGATGCAGTTCCTGCACCAGGCGCGGGCTGCGCGCCTGCGGCGGATACAGGTTGATGCCGATCCGCGTGATGTCGTCGCCACGCTCGATGGTGAACGAAAAATCGTCATGCAGCACATGATCGTACTGATGCCAGCGGCGCAGTGCCGACTGCAGGTTCGGTGCGTCCAGCATCAGGATCATCAGGATTTTCAGCGTGCCGCGCCGCAGCGGCCGGCCGTACAGGCCGGGCATCTCGTCGTCGACGTGGGCGACCAGCAGCTGGAACAGCGTCGAGAACTGCTCGCGGGTCAGGCGCGCGCCCGGCATCGACAACAACCCGGACGGAATGCCGGCACGGCCAATCAGCCGGACCAGTTCGGCCGGATCGATCGCGATGCCTTCGAGGAAAGTATTGACGTAGGAAGCAGGAACGGTGGCGGTATAGGACTGCACAAGCGAAACAAGAAGCGTTGGATGACGTCGTAGTCTACTTGAGCAATCCAGTGGTTTGGAAGGCTTGTCGGAATGATCACGATCACCGTTCTCTGGCGCGAACGGCGAATCGATTGGCAATAAACAGGAACAAAGGGCGAAATGACTCGGCTAGGATTTAATCACCTTGCATTAATGAAACAAGGACCACCATCCATTCCACCTCGTATTCGCTGTGGTTCCGGATACCGCCAAATGGCACAACCAGAAAGAAAACAGGAGATCACCGATGAAGCAATTTGCCCTGAAACGCTCGACCTTCGCGGTCATGCTGGCGGCCGCGGTTCTGGCCACTGCCTGCGGCGGCGACAGTTATGACATCAAGCCGCCGCCACCACCGGCCAATCCGCTGGCGGGCGCGCTGATGCCGGACTATCCGGACGTGGTCGGCGAATACGTGCAGATCGACGGCGGCGCCCAGCCGACCGACGCCGGGCTGGTGCAGACGCCGGCCAGCCTGAACAAGGCCACCTTCCTGCGGGTGCGCTCGGCGCTGGATGGCGAAAATCCGAAGCCGGCCAACGCGGTGATGGTCGTGATGCCGGGTTTTTCCAGCACCCCCGGCCACTGGATGTATCTGGCTTCGCAGCTGGTACACAAGGCGAACCTGCGGAAAGGCGCCTGCAAGGACGGCGCCGAAGCGACCGACTGCCGGCTGGAAGTCTGGGTGGTGCAGCGCCGTGGCGCCCATCTGGCGGACACGCTGGGCGCGCGCAAGGCGATCATCGAAAAGGATCCGGCGCAGGCGGTCAACTACTATTTCGGCCCGTCGATCATGGGTTCGGACAACCGCACCACGCTGGATGGCCGTGGCAAGTTCCCGATCGGCGCGCCGAAGGATCTGACCGGCCGGCCGGACGCCACCTGGCGCCCGCTGCAGCAGGGCGACCTGAATTTCATGGCCGAATGGGGCTTCGAAACCTATGCGCGCGACGTCGAAAACATGATCGCGCTGGTCAAGCAGCAATCCGGCAGCAAGAACGTGTTCCTGGCCGGCCACTCGCAGGGCGGCACCTTTACCAGCGTCTATGCCGGCCGGCTCGGCACCGACAACAAGCGCGGCTATGAAAATCTGGCCGGCATCATCATGCTGGACGGCGGCAGCTACGGTACCGCGGGCGCGCCTACCGATACCCAGGCCGACAGCTTCCGTACCGCGATCGACCAGCTGCGCAGCGGCGCGCGACCGGTGTATACCGACGCCTCCGGTTTCAACACCGCTTCCGGCCCGGCCGCCGGCGCGCGCGAAATCTCCAGCCTCAGCTACTCGGTCGAAGGCGGCGACGCCGAATCGCTGTTCCCGCCACGTCAGGCCGGCATGCTGACCACCACCTACTTCCCCGGTTCCACCGCCGATACCGCCAATGCCTTCCTCGGCGCCATCCGCCTTTCCCAGTTGGCGCGCGCCGGCATGGGCTTCGACATCAGCCCGACCACCACCGTCGCCACCGGCGCGCCGCTGCAAGTGAATCTGCAGGATCCGCTGATCATCTCGCTCGGCGAAGGTCTCGGCCTGCTCGACTTCACGCCGGCCGCCGGCCATGAAAACGATTGCGACTTCACGCCGAGCGGCAAGTGCGTGCCGCAATTGACCCAGCTGGACGACAAGAAGGTGTACGGCTGGATCGACACCGGCGGCAATTCGGCGATCCCGGCCACCACCAAGATCGGCGTCAGCAAGGCCAGCCAGTTCATGAAGGGCTATGCCTGGACCACCAACCGCACCAACATCAAGCCGGTCACGTATGCGTTCCCGCAAAGCGGCGAACGGACCATCGACGCGCGCGAGATCGTCACCGCCAACTGGTATCCGTCCGAGCGCTACGAGTCGGAAATGACCTTCGTCGGCTCCGGCCCGACCTTCGTGTTCGACCACAAGGGCATCCACATCGACATCGACAAGAGCGTCGTCAAGGTCCCGATGTACTACGCCCACCAGGGCCCGGCCTCGACCACCAATCCGTCGATGTTCCCGCTGGTCACCGATTACACCAACATCGGTTCGGGCGGCACGCTGCAATCGGCGGAAGCGGCGGCCAAGTCGCCGGTAGCGGCCAGCATCAACTCGCGCTACTACAAGCACACCGACTTCGTCGCCGCCGACGATTCGCTCGGCGAAACCGGCAATGCGCCGGCGCCGGGCGAACCGGGTTCCAGCCTGGTCGCCAACACGCTGGTGGACTGGGTGTTCGCCCGCACCGGCGACAAGCCGGCCACGGTGCCGTCGTCGAAAGACCTGAACGTCGCCAACTCGCGCTGATCCCGGTGTCCGGCGATTGTGACCAGGCCCCGCTCCGGCGGGGCCTTTTTCATGGCCGCGCGGAATGTCCTTCGCGCGCCTGCCGCAGTTTTTCGCGCAGCGCCGGCAATGCCGCCGTCGCCGCCTGCTCGCCGGCCAGAATGGCCAGGTTGCGGCTGTCGAAATCGCTGCCCTTCATCGCGCCCAGGCCGGGCTGGATCACCACGTCGGCCTGCCGCAGTTCGTAGCGGTTGATGCTCTGGCCCATGATGGCGAAGGTCTGCAGCAGCATGTCGACGCTGCTGGCGTTGGCCGGCGGCTGCTGGTCCGGCTGCGCCGAGATATTCACCGCGATGACGAAATCGGCGCCCATCTCGCGCGCGAAGCGCACCGGCACCGGCGACACCAGACCGCCATCGACGTAGCTGCGGCCGCCGATCTTCACCGGCTGGAACACGCCCGGCACCGCCGACGAGGCGCGCACCGCGATGCCGGTATCGCCGCGCCGGAACAGCACCGCCCGGCCGCTGCCGAGATCGGTGGCGACCGCGCCGAACGGCAGCTTCAGCCGTTCCAGCGGCACGCCATGCACGCTGCGGTTGACGTAGTTCTGGATCGCCTCGCCCTTGATGACGCCGGACACCTTGGCGAACAGCGGCACCGACCAGTCGGAAATCGCCGCCTCGTCCATCTCCAGCGCCAGCTTGTGCAGCGCGAAGCCGTCGTTGCCGGCGGCGTACAGCGCGCCGACCACGCTGCCGGCGCTGGTGCCGACCACCAGATCGGGCACGATGCCCTGGGCTTCCAGCACCTTGATCACGCCGATGTGGGCGAAGCCGCGCGCGGCGCCGCCGCCGAGCGCCAGACCGATCTTCAGCGGCGGCGGCGGCGTCGAAGCTGGCGCGGGCTCCGGCGGCACGGCGGGCGGCGGCGCCACCCCGGCGCAGCCGGCAAGCGCCAGCGCCAGCAGGCAGATCAGGGGAGTGGGGAAAAGACGGGAGGAACGGCGGAGAACCGCGAATCGGATCGGCATGAAACGGCAGGCCATGGTCGGCGCGCAAAGCCGCCATTATGCGCTCTACATATACTCCACCATGCATTTTTCAACACGGGCATGGATATTAAGGAAAATGGCCTATTTTAAGGCATACTCCCCTGTTTTTATTTTTCCGGTACATCCGCGGCGAGCGCGCCGGCCGGGAACTGGATGGTGAAAGTGCTGCCGCGTCCCGGCTCGGATTCGATCCCCAGCCGGGCGTGATGGCGCAGCAGCACGTGCTTGACGATCGCCAGCCCGAGGCCGGTACCCTGGGTTTCCCGCGAGCGGCTCTTGTCGACGCGGTAGAAACGTTCAGTCAGGCGCGGCATGTCTTCGGCGCGGATGCCGATGCCAGTATCCTGCACCGCGAACTGCGGGCCGGCGTCCGACATGCGCCAGTGCAGCGTGATGCGGCCGCCGTCCGGCGTGTAGCGGACCGCGTTCGACACCAGATTGCCGAAGGCGCTGCGCAGTTCGTCGCCGCTGCCGGCGATATCGGGCGCGTCGATCTGCAGCGTCAGCACATGGCGTCCGGCCGACAGCGCGTTGCCTTCGCGCAGCACCTCGCGCAGCAGGGCGCCGATGTCGACCCGGTTCTGCCGCAACGGATGGTCGATCGATTCCAGCCGCGTCAGCGTCAGCATGTCGTTCACAAGATTCTGCATGCGCCGGCCCTGCTCGACCATCAGCCGGACGTGGCTCTGCCGCACCTGCGGATCGAGATTCGGCTGGGCCTCGGCGATTTCCAGGAAACCGTTGATCACCGTCAGCGGCGTGCGCAGTTCGTGCGAGGCGTTGGCGATGAAGTCGCGCCGCATCCGCTCGATCCGCTCGCTTTCGGTGGCGTCGTGCGTCACCAGAATCTGGCGCCGGTTCTCGAACGGAATGATCCGAATGATCAGCTTGCGCTCGCGCAGCGTCAGCGTCAGCGGCGCGTCGTAGCGGCCGAGGATCACGTAGTCGATGAAGTCCGGATGGCGCACCAGGTTGGTCACGCGCATGCCGCGGTCGCGCTCCATCGACAGCCCGAGATGACGCTCTGCCGCCGGATTGCACCATTCCAGGAACAGCACGTCGTCCATGATGGTGACGCCGTCCGGCAGCAGATGCATCGCCTGGCGGAAGCGCGCCAGCCATTCGGCCAGCTCCTCGCGGTTCCTGCCGTTGTCGCGGCGCAGCTTGTACAGCCGCGCGAAGATGTCGGTCCAGGCGCCCCAGCCGTCCGGCAGCCGGCGGTTCGGGTCTTCCATCCAGCGGCTCAGCCGGTACAGGTAGTGCAGCTGCAGCCCGAGCATCAGCACCAGCACCGCCAGCGCCGCCAATACCGCCCAGCGCGGCCCGAAAAAGAACCAGATCAGGCCGGCGCCAGCCAGGCCGAGGGCCAGCCGCAATGCCGCCGGCACCCAGAACAGCAGCAACGGATTCATAAGTGAAAACCCACCTTCAGAGCGCCCGGTTGCCTGACGGCCTCCTGGCCCATTATTTTTCCGACAGCATGTAGCCGACGCTGCGCACCGTCTTGATCAGCGTGCCGGCTTCCTTCAGCGCCTTGCGCAGGCGCAGCACGTGCACGTCCACCGTGCGCTCCTCGATCGCCACATGATCGCCCCACACCTTGTCCAGCAGCTGGCTGCGGGAAAACACCCGCTCCGGATGCGCCAGCAGGAATTTCAGCAGGCGGAACTCGGCATGGCCGATCTCGATCCGCTCGCCGCCGACGCTGACCGTGAAGCCGAGCGGGTCGAGGCTGACGGCGCCGGCGCTCAGCACCTGTTCGCCATGTTCCGGGCTCTTGCGACGCAGCAGCGCGCGGATGCGCGAAGTCAGCTCGCGCGGCGAGAACGGTTTGGTGATGTAGTCGTCGGCGCCGCCGTCGAGGCCGGCAATCTTGTCCTCTTCCATGCTTTTGGCGGTCAGCATGATCACCGGCACGCGCTGGAACTGCCGGTCGGCGCGCAGTCGCGACAGCAGCCGCAGCCCGCTGCCGTCCGGCAGCATCCAGTCCAGCAGGATCAGTTGCGGCATGCGCTCGCGCAGGGAATCCCAGGCTTCGCCGACGCTGCCGGCGGCATACGGTTCCCAGCCGGCTTCGCGCAACGAAAAGGCGACCAGTTCGACGATGGCGGGTTCGTCTTCGACGATCAGGATGGAGGTCTTGTCAACGGCCATGAATTACGGTGTGTCCCCGGCGGAAAGCGCGGCGCCGGCACCGCCGTGGCGGATGTCGGTGCCGCCGACGATGTAGACCACGTACTCGGCGATGTTGGTGGCATGGTCGCCGACCCGTTCCAGCGCCTTGGCGACCCACAGCGTATCGAGCGCGACCGAGATGGTACGCGGATCTTCCATCATGAAAGTGATCAAAGTCCGCATGATAGAGCCAAACTCATGATCGATCACGTCGTCGCGGCCGATGATGCGCTGCGCCTGCTCCTGATCGAGCCGGGCGAACGCGTCCAGCGCATCGTGCAGCATGTCGGAAGCGTTCGACGCGATGGTGCGGACGATGTCGGAATGGCTGATGGCGCCGCTGCCGCGCTGCGCCACGGTCAACGCGGCGCGGGCGATCTTGGTGGCCTCGTCGCCGATGCGCTCCAGATCGGTGATGACCTTGACGGTCGCCATCACAGTGCGCAGGTCGTTGGCGGTCGGCTGGCGCTTGACGATCAGGTGGCTGCAGGCGTCGTCCAGCACCACTTCCAGCCGGTTCACCGAGGCATCGGTGCCGATCACGCGCTGGGCCAGCTCGGTATCGCCTTCGGCGAACGCCTGCAGCGCTTCCTGCAACTGGTTTTCGACGGTGCCGCCCATCAGCAGCACCTTGGACCGGATCGACTCCAGATCGAGGTCGTATTGTTTCGAGGAATGCTCGCCGCTCATCTCCGTACTCCTGTCGCTGCGATGGTTTTCAAAGGGCCGGTTCAACCGAAGCGGCCGGTGATGTAATCCTGCGTTTCCTTCTTCGCCGGATTCATGAAGATGCGGTCGGTGCCGCCGAATTCGACCAGTTCGCCCAGATACATATAGGCGGTGTAGTCGGAGCAGCGCGCCGCCTGCTGCATGTTGTGGGTAACGATGGCGATCGTGTAATCGCCCTTCAGTTCGCTGATCAGTTCCTCGATCTTGGCGGTCGAGATCGGGTCCAGCGCCGAGGTCGGCTCGTCCAGCAGCAGCACCTCCGGCTTGACCGCGATGCCGCGGGCGATGCACAGCCGCTGCTGCTGGCCGCCGGACAGCGACAGCCCGCTCTTGCCGAGCTTGTCCTTGACTTCATCCCACAGCGCGCCCTTGCGCAGGGCCCATTCGACGCGCTCGTCCATTTCGCCCTTCGGCAGGTTTTCGTACAGCCGCACGCCGAAGGCGATGTTGTCGTACACCGACATCGGGAACGGCGTCGGCTTCTGGAACACCATGCCGACCTTGGCGCGCAGCATGTTGACGTCCTGCCCCGGTTCCAGGATGTTGCGGCCGCCGTAGACGATGCTGCCTTCGGCGCGCTGGCCCGGATACAGGTCGTACATGCGGTTGAGCGTGCGCAGCAGCGTCGACTTGCCGCAGCCGGACGGGCCGATGAAGGCCGTCACCTGCTTGTCGTGAATGTCCAGGTTGATGTTTTTCAGGCCCTGGAAACCGCCGTAGAAAAAATTCAGGCCGGAAATCCTGATCGTCGGTGTCGCCTGCGCCTTCGGCGCCGTGTCGATGGGAGAGGTCATCATCGGGAATGTCCGTCAGTGTTGGTTTTTCTGGTTGAACAGGGTGCGCGACAGGATGTTCAATCCGAGCACGCTGAAAGTGACCAGCAGCGCCCCGCCCCAGGCCAGCGAGCGCCAGTTGTCGTACGGGCTCATCGCGAACTGGTAGATCACCACCGGCAGGTTGGCCATCGGCGCGTTCATGTTGGCGCTGAAGAACTGGTTGTTCAGCGCGGTGAACAGCAGCGGCGCGGTTTCGCCGGAAATGCGCGCCACCGCCAGCAGCACGCCGGTGACGACGCCGGCGCGCACCGCGCGCAGCCGCACCATCGTCGATACCTTCCAGCGCGGCGCGCCGAGCGCGAAGGCCGCTTCGCGCAGGCTGGGCGGCACCAGGTTCAGCATGTTGTCGGTGGTGCGCACCACCACCGGCAGTGCGATCAGCGCGATCGCGAAGCTGCCGGCCCAGCCGGAAAAATGCTGGGCGCGGGCGACGTAGACCGCATACACGAACAGGCCGATGACGATCGACGGCGCCGACAGCATGATGTCGGTGACGAAGCGGGTAATCTGCGCCAGCCAGCTTTCCTGGCCGTACTCGGCCAGGTAGATGCCGGCCAGGATGCCGATCGGCGTGCTGACCGCGGTCGCCACGCCGACCATCAGCAGGCTGCCGACGATGGCGTTCATCAGGCCGCCGCCCTCGCTGCCGGGGGCCGGCGTGGTGTGCGAAAAGATCGCCCAGTCGATCGCGCCGGCGCCCTTGACCAGCAGCGTCAGCAGGATCCAGGCGAGGAAAAAGATGCCGGCGGCCATCGCCAGGAACGACAGCGTAATGCCGACCCGGTGTATCCACAGGCGCCGGCGGTAGACCGGATTGGCAGTCAGATTGGCGGTGTCCATCATTTCTTTCCTTCCCGTCTGGACATGCCGAGCAGCAGCAGCTTGGCCGCCGACAGCACGATGAAGGTAATCACGAACAGGATCAGCCCGAGCGCGAACAGCGACGATACGTGCAGCACCGAATCGGCTTCGGCGAACTCGTTGGCCAGCGTCGAGGCGATGCTGTTGCCAGCGGCGAACAGCGACCACGACAGCTGATGGGCGTTGCCGATCACGAAGGTGATCGCCATGGTTTCGCCGAGCGCGCGGCCGAGTCCCAGCATGACACCGCCGACCACGCCGATGCGGGTGTACGGCAGCACCACCTTGCGCACCACTTCCCACTTGGTGCAGCCGAGCGCGTAGGCCGATTCCTTCAGCACCGCCGGCACGATCTCGAACACGTCGCGCATCACCGAGGAGATGAACGGCACGATCATGATCGCCAGGATCAGCCCGGCGGTCAGGATGCCGATGCCCATCGCCGGGCCCTGGAACAGCTGGCCGATCGCCGGCAACTGGCCGAGCGTGGCGGCCAGCAGCGGCTGCACGTGGTCGGCGAAGAACGGCGCGAACACGAACAGCCCCCACATGCCATAGATGATGCTGGGCACGCCGGCCAGCAGTTCCACCGCGGTGCCGAGCGGACGCTTCAGCCACACCGGGCAGATTTCAGTCAGGAACAGCGCGATGCCGAAGCTGACCGGAAAGGCGATCAGCAGCGCAATGAAAGAGGTCACCAGGGTGCCGGTAATGGCGATCAGCGCGCCATACTTGTCGTTGACCGGGTCCCATTCGATGGTGGTGACGAAAGCCGGGCCGAATTCGCGCAGCGCCGGCCAGGCGCCGATCACCAGCGACACGATGATGCCGGCCAGCAACAGCAGCACGGTCAGCGCGAAGGCCAGCGTGGTCTTGTGGAACAGAAAATCCTGCAGCCGCTGGCGGCGCATCGCGGCCACCAGTACCTGCTCGGGCAGCGCGGCGCCAGGTCCGGCGACCGGCGCAACGGAAACTTGAACGGGAGCTTGAAGGGCATTCATCAATGTCCGCCTTGCGAAATAAGGGGTGCGGGCCGCGCCGTCCGGACATGTTGCAATACCCCGGACATCCGCGGCCGGCAAAACGGCGGGCGGGCCTGTGCCCGCCCGCCGCCGCGGAACTCACTTGCTTACCAGACTGCCTTGCCGGCGGCGTCGGTCAGTTCCTTCTTCCAGGCGTCCTGTACCAGCTGGACCACTTCCGGCGGCATCGCCACGTAATCCAGTTCGGAAGCCATCTGGCCGCCGTTCTTGTACGACCAGTCGAAGAACTTCAGCACTTCCCTGGCCTTGGCGCCGTCAGCCTGCGACTTGTGCATCAGGATGAAGGAAGCCGAGGTCATCGGCCAGCTGGCCTTGCCCGGCTGGTTGGTCAGCACCAGCGCGAAGCCCGGCGTCTTGGCCCAGTCGGCGCCGGCGGCGGCGGCCTTGAAGGTCGCTTCGTCCGGCTGCACCAGTTGGCCGTCGTGGTTCTTCAGCTGGGTGTGGGCGATCTTGTTCTTCTTGGCGTAGGCGTATTCGACGTAACCGATCGAATTCTTGACGCGCTGCACGTTGGCGGCGACGCCTTCATTGCCCTTGCCGCCGACGCCGACCGGCCACTTGACCGCGGTACCGGCGCCGACCGTGCTCTTGAATTCCGGGCTGACCTTCGACAGGTAGTCGGTGAACACGAACGAGGTGCCGGAACCGTCGGCGCGGTGCACCACGGTGATGTCGGTGGCCGGCAGCTTCAGGTCCGGGTTCAGGCCGGCGATTTCCGGCGCGTTCCACTTGGTGATCTTGCCGAGGTAGATGGCGGCCAGCGCCTCACCGGTCAGCTTCAGCTGGCCGGCGCCGACGCCTTCCAGGTTCACGACCGGCACCACGCCGCCCATGATCGCCGGGAACTGCATCAGGCCGTCCTTGGCCAGTTCATCGGCCTGCAGCGGCATGTCGGAAGCGCCGAAATCGACGGTCTTGGCCTTGATCTGCTTGATGCCGCCGCCGGAACCGATCGACTGATAGTTCAGGCCGACGTTGTTGGCGGCCTTGTAGGCTTCGGCCCACTTGGCATAGATCGGGTACGGGAAGGTGGCGCCGGCACCGGTGATGTCGGCGGCGTGGGCGGTGGCGAAAGCGGCGGTGGCCAGCGTCGCCACTGCGGCGGATTGGATCAGTTGATTCAGTCGCATGGTAGCTCCCTGAGTGAACGAAAGTAGAACAGGGCGAACTGTAATCAGCGAATGTGACAGCTTGATGACGGTCCGAAACCCGCGCCGGAATTGATTGCGACCCTGGCTGTCATCCAGATGTCATCAGCCTGTCACAAGCGCTCCCTACACTGGCGCGGCACTACTCTGGCCAGGAATTCGCGCATGATCACCAAGTTAAAAATCAGCAAGCCGGCTTCCGCCGGCGACCGCCACGAAGGCATCTATCTGAACCGCGAACTGTCGCAGCTGGCGTTCAACCGCCGCGTGCTGGCACAGGCGATGGACGAGAACGTGCCGCTGCTGGAACGGCTGCGCTATCTGTGCATCGTCAGCAGCAATCTCGACGAATTCTTCGAGGTCCGCATCGCCAGCCTGCTGGCGCAGAACCAGATCGGCGCCGCCACCGCAGTATCGCCACGGCTGGCCGATGCGCTGCGCGAAACCGCGATCGCCTGCCACCAGCTGATCGCCGAGCACTACGCGGTGCTGAACCACGACATCCTGCCGCAACTGGCGGCGCGCGGCATCCATCTGCTGCGCGATGCCGACCGCAACGAGGCGCAGCGCGCCTGGGTGAAATCGTATTTCGAGCAGGAAGTGCGGCCGCTGCTGACGCCGATCGTGCTGGACCGCTCGCACCCGTTCCCGCAGGTGGTCAACAAGAGTCTGAACTTCATCGTCGAGCTGGCCGGCAAGGATGCCTTCGGCCACGATTCGGCGATCGCCATCGTCAAGGCGCCGCGCGTGCTGCCACGCGTGATCCGGCTGCCGCCGGAACTGTGCCCCAAGCGGGAAATGGCGTTCTGCCTGCTGACCTCGGTAATTCATGCGCACGTCGCCGACCTGTTCAGCGGCCGCGAAATGACCGCCTATTCGCAATTCCGCGTCACCCGCAACAGCGATCTGTGGGTCGATGAGGAAGAAGTGCGCAACCTGCGCCAGGCGCTGCAAAGCGAATTGCAGACGCGCCAGTTCGGCGTCGCCGTGCGGCTGGAAGTGGCGGCCAACTGCCCGCCGCAGCTGTCGCGCTTCCTGCTCGACCAGTTCGACATTCCGGAAGCGCGCATGTACGCGGTCGATGGCCCGGTCAACATGGTGCGGCTGGCCGAGCTGATCGACCTGGCGCAGCAGCCGGAACTGCGCTTCCCGCCGTTCGTGCCCGGCCGGCCGGCGCTGCTGGCGTCCGGCGACATGTTCGAGCTGCTGAAGAAAAAGGACGTGCTGCTGCACCATCCATTCCAGTCGTTCCAGCCGGTGATCGACTTCATCCGCGCCGCCGCGCTGGACCCGGACGTGGTGGCGATCCGCCAGACCATCTACCGCACCGGCATGAATTCCGACCTGATGGAAGCGCTGATCGCCGCCGCCCGCGCCGGCAAGGAAGTGACGGTGGTGGTGGAGCTGATGGCGCGCTTCGACGAAGCCGCCAACATCAACTGGGCCGACCGCCTGGAACAGGCCGGCGCCCAGGTGGTGTACGGCGTGGTCGGCCTGAAAACGCACGCCAAGCTGGCGCTGGTGATCCGCCGCGAACAGGGACGGCTGCGCTTCTACGCCCACCTCGGCACCGGCAACTACCACCCGAACACTACCAAGCTGTACACCGACTTCGGCCTCTTGACCGCGCACGCCGGGCTGGCCGGCGAAGTCAACGAAGTGTTCCTGCACCTGACCAGTCTCGGCAAGCCAAAAAAATTCAACCATCTGTGGCTGGCGCCGTTCGCGCTGCAAAAGGAAATCGTCCGGGCGATCAACAACGAAGCCAGGATCGCCCGCGCCGGCCGGCCGGCGCGCATCATCGCCAAGATGAACGCGCTGCTGGACGAATCGGTGATCCGCGCGCTGTATGCCGCCTCCAATGCCGGCGTCAAGATCGACCTGATCGTGCGCGGCGCCTGCGCGCTGCGGCCGGGCGTGCCGGGGCTGTCGGAAAACATCCGGGTGCGCTCGATCATCGGCCGCTTCCTGGAACACAGCCGCATCTACTACTTCCGCAACGACCTGAAGCACGACGTCTACCTGGCCAGCGCCGACTGGATGAACCGCAACCTGTTCCGCCGGGTCGAAGTGGCATTCCCGGTGCTCGACAAGTCGCTGAAAAAGCGCGTGCTGGCCGAGGGCCTGACGCCGTATCTGCGCGACAACACCAGCGCCTGGCTGCTGGATTCCGAAGGCCACTACCACCAGCGCAAGCCGCGCGCCCGGCAGACGCCGTACAACGCCCAGCAGGTGCTGATGGAAGCCCTGGGAGCGCAGGCGCAGGCGATTTCGAAATGACGGCCGGAGGCGGCATGGAACTGATCCTGTGGCGACATGCGGAGGCGGAACCGGGCGAACCGGACCTGGAGCGCGCACTGACTCCCGGCGGACGCCGGCAGGCGGCCAAGATGGCGGCCTGGCTGGACCGCAAGCTGCCCAGCAGCTGCCGCATCCTGTGCAGCCCGGCGCTGCGCTGCCGCCAGACCGCCGAGGCGCTGCAGCGCAAGTTCCGCATCCACGCCGATCTGGCGCCGGACACCGGACCGCAACAATTACTGGCGGCGGCCGGCTGGCCGGACGGCCGCGAACCGGTCCTGCTGATCGGCCACCAGCCGACGCTCGGCCAGACGGCGGCGCTGCTGATCGCCGGCCAGGCGCAGGACTGGACGGTGCGCAAGGGCGGCATCGTCTGGATCGGCCAGCGCGACCGCGAGGGCGACGGCGACCATTGCTACCTGCGCGCAGTGCTGGCGCCGGAACTGGCAAAATAGCCCTGCGGCGCTGGCTCCGGCATCTTGTGTTTTTATATACACCGGTGTGTATGGCCAAAAAACGGCCTGTCGCGAGCAGCTGGAGCCCGGTTTCAAAAATACTCCCCCTATTAATTAAAAATGCCGGCGTGACGCCCCGCGCCGCGCCGGCCCAGCCGGAAAGTTTCCGATGAAAATACCGTTCGCCGCCGCCCTGCTGCTGGCGGCGCTGGCCGCCCGCGCCGAAACCGTCGGCGAGGTCAGCACCACCTTCAAACTGCTGAGTCCGAACGACAAGATCGTCGTCGACGTGTTCGATGATCCGGCCGTGGCCGGCGTCTCCTGCTACCTGTCGCATGCCCGTACCGGCGGCTACAAGGGCGCGCTCGGACTGGCCGAGGACACTTCCGACGCCGCCGTCGCCTGCCGTCAGGTCGGCCCGATTTCGTTCCGCGACAAGATCGCGCCGCAGGAAGAAGTGTTCAACGCGCGCGCTTCCTTCCTGTTCAAGCACGTGCGGGTGGTGCGCATGGCCGACCGCCACCGCAACACCCTGGTCTATCTGGTGTATTCCGACCGCGTCATCGAAGGCAGCCCGAAAAACAGCGTGACCGCGGTGCCGGTGCCGGTCGAGCTGCCGATTCCGCTGCGCTGAAAGCGCTCAGGCGGCGTCCTTCAGATAGTGGCGCGCATAGCGCCGGTCCAGCTTCGCCAGCGGCAGCAGCAGGAAGAAATCGGCACTGTGGAAATCCGGGTCCCAGGCCGGCGCGCCGCAAATCCAGGCGCCGCTGCGCAGATAGCCCTTCAACAACGGCGGCGCTTTCGGCGCGTGGCCGGCTTCGCGCTCCTCGACCGGGAACGGCAGATGCGGCGTCACCCGGTATTCCGCCGGCGCCAGGCTGTGCGCCGGCAGTTCGCGGTACAGCGCCGCCGCGTTGTGGCCGCCGTCGGCCAGGCTGACGCTGGCGCAGCCCATCAGGTAATCGCAGCCTTCGCGCTGCATGTAGGCGGCCAGCCCGGCCCACAGCAGCATGATCACGCCGCCGCTGCGGTAGTCCGGATGGATGCAGGCGCGCCCGGCTTCGGCCAGACGACCGCGCAAATGATCGAGCCGGCGCAGATCGAATTCGCGCTCGGAATAGAAGCGGCCGAGGCGGCGCGCCGCCTGCGGGCTCAGCAGGCGATAGGTGCCGACCACTTTCAGCGTAGCGGTGTCGCGCACGATCAGGTGATCGCAATGGGCGTCGAATTCGTCGCGGTCCAGCTGTTCCGGATCGGCCAGCGCCGCCAGGCCCATCGTCTCGATGAACACCTTGTAGCGCAGGCGCTGCACCTCGCGCACTTCTTCCGCCGTGGAGGCGAGCGACAGCGCCAGTTTCGGCGTGCCCGAATTGGCTTCGGCGATGGCGGTCTGCAGTCTCATGCGTCGTCCTTTTTTCAATGTGGTGACGGGCACAGACTAGTGGCCGATTGCTTCATCCGCATGACAGCCGGGTTTCGGTTTGATGACAGCCGACACCGCTCCCGGGCGGCCCGCCGGCATTCATCGGCAGGTCACAATCGGCCGGCAGAATCGGCGCATTTTCATTTACCGAACTTGCCATGCTGCCAACACTGATCCGATTTTCGCGCCCGCTGGCGCTCGCCGCGCTGATGCTGCTGCCGCCCGCCGCGCCGGCCGCCGACCATGCCGGCCAGATCGTGATCGGCCAGGCGATCGATCTGTCCGGCCCCAATGGCGCCATCGGCCGCGATTACGTCGCCGGCATCAAGACCTGCTTCGACGCGCTGAACGCCGCCGGCGGCATCGGCGGCCGCCGCATCCGCTACCTGGTGCGCGACGACCACGGCCAGCCGAAGGAAGCCACCGGCGCAGTGGCGGAACTGATCGAACATGACCAGATTGACTACCTGTTCGGCGGCGTCGGCGACGACGTGCTGCAGGCAGTGCTGGCCGACGCCGCGTTCCGCCGCAGCGGCCTAACGCTGTTCGCGCCGCTGGCGGCGGTCAGCGTGCCGGCCAGCGCGCCGGTGCTGTTCTGGCGCCCCGGCTACCAGCAGGAAATCAGCCACATCTTCGACCACTTCGCCCGCCTCGGCATCCAGGACATCGGCGTGGTGTATCAGCCGTCGCCGGGCAACGCCGAAGCCTACCGCGGCCTGAACGAGGAAATCGCCACGCGCCATCTGCATCTGGCGGCGACCGTGCGGATCGGTGAAACCGCCAGACCGGGACCGCAGTTCGCCGCCGACGCCGCCCGCATGGCGGCCGCCAAACCGGGCTTCGTGCTGGTGATCGCCGACAGCATCGGCACCGCGCTGTTCCTGAAGGAATTCCGCCGCCACCGTCCGCAGACCTTCGTCGCCGGCACCTCGCTGACCAACCTGGAAACCCTGCGCGAACTGGCCGGCCCGGCCGCCGTCGAATGGACCGTGTTTTCGCAGGTGGTGCCGAACCCGGCCTCGGCCGCCTCGCCGCTGCAGAACGAGCATCTGAACATGATGAAGGTCTATCGCGACGAAAGCGTGTCGGCGCTGACGCTGGAAGGCTACGCCGCCGCCCGATCGCTGGCGCGGGCGCTGCAGCAGGCGCCGCTGGCCGGCCGGACGATGCTGCGCGACTGGCGCGCGCGCCCGCGTGAAATCGATCTGGGCGGGTTGACGGTCGGCGTCAGCGGCGACGGCAACCGGCTCTCCAACTACCTCGACATCGCGCTGTTCGGCAAGGGCGGCAAGCTGGTGTTCTGAGCGGCGCGCGTGGCCGGGCGCCGCGCCGCCGTACGGCTATTCAGCGACGCGGATTCAGCGCACCCGCGCGGTGAAATCGACGTCCACCTCGTCCCACCATTCCTGCTCCTTGCGCATCCAGCAGGAAACGGTCGGATGCGCGGCTAGCCAGTCGCGCGGGATTTCCAGCTCGACCCGGCTCTGCATGCGCGGCCGCAAAATGTCCGGCTCGTCGGGGATGCGCGCATGCGTCAGCATCACCGCCAGCCGCAGCGCCAGCACCGCCTTGGCGAAATCGGCTTCGGCCAGCGCCGCGCCGAGCTTGCGCAGATTGCCCTTGTGCGCCAGCACCAGCTGCCCCATGGTGCGCTGCTCGCGGCCGGTGAAGCCGGGCAGATCGGCGTTCTCGACCAGATAGGCGGCATGCTTGTGATACGAACTCTGCGATACCGCCAGCCCGACCTCATGCAGCAGCGCGCTCCAGTACAGCGGCTTCTGGTAAGTGTCGGCAGCCGGCTTCAGCAGCCGGTACAGCGTGGCGGCGGCATCGGCGGTGCGCTGGGCGCGCGCCGGATCGGCGCCGAAGCGGCGCAGGAACGCCTGCACCGACTGCTCGCGCCGGTCGCGCCGGGTGGCGCGCAGCTGCAGATCGCGCAGCACGCCAAAACGCAGGCCGGCCTCGACCGGCTGCAGCGTCTGCATGTCCAGTTCCTGCATCAGCCCGAGCAGGATCGCCAGCCCGCCCAGCATCATCGGCAGCCGCTCCGGCTTGATGCCGGACAACGCCACCGCATCCAGCCGGCCATGCTGCAACAGATACTGCTTCAGCGCCAGCAGGCTGGCCAGATCGAGCTGGCCGTTGCCGATGCCATTGCGGGAGATCACTTCGGCGATCGCCCGCACCGTGCCGGACGAGCCATACGCCTGGCTCCAGTGCTCCGGCGCGAACAGTGCCGCCGCTTCCTCGAACTGCGAACGCGCCGACAGGATCGCCGCGTCGAACGACGCCTCCTCGATGCGGCCGCCGGGAAAGAACATCAGGCTCTGGCGCGCGGTGCCGATGGCGAACGACTCGACCCGCTCGGTTTCGGCGCCACGGCCGAGAATCAGCTCGGTGGAGCCGCCGCCGATGTCCAGCACCAGCCGCCGCTCGTCGGCGCGGGCGACGTGGCTGGCCACGCCCAGATAGATCAGGCGTCCCTCCTCCTCGCCGGAAATCACGTCGATCGGATAACCGAGCGCGCGCTCCGCCTGGGTCAGGAAGGCAGCGGCATTTTTCGCCACCCGCAAGGTATTGGTCGCCACCGCGCGCACCGCTTGAAGCTGGTAGGCGCCAAGGATGCCGGCGAAGCGCCGCAGCGATTCGATGCCGGTGTCGATGGCGGCGTCGGTCAGATAACCACGGCTGTCCAGCCCCGACCCGAGCCGCACCGGATCGCGCGCGCTCCTGGCCACGCGCAACGCCTCGCCATCCGGCTCGGCCACATGCAGCCGGAAACTATTGGACCCCAGATCGACCGCAGCGAACATCGCTTCCTTTCGTGATTGCACAGTTTCCCAAGTATGCGCATTCTTTCGCCACGCCGCCACGCCGCAACCGTCGCGGCCGCCGCAGCGACAGGCGAAAGGAAAATCTCATCGGGAAACGGTAACGATAAACGGCGATTGTGACGGGGGGATGACGTCCCACAGCACAGCCAGGGAAGTCAATAAAAACTGCCGGATTTCAGCACATGACCCGCTTCCATCAAATTTCTCGCGCCACCGTGCTATAACCACAGGCACAACCCGGAAACCAAAAAAATTGCGCCACATGGCCAGACGGGTGAGCTTCGGAAACGAGAGCGCACATCCAAGGAGACAGCATGACCGAAGCCCAGGAAGGGACTCTGCGTATTCTTGCCACCACGGACAGGACCAACTGGCATGGCACGCCGTTCGACCTGATCGTCAGCCCCGCGTCTGGGGACGTGAACGGCGAACCCTACGATTGCTACTGGCTTTCCGTGACCCGAAAAGGCAAATGCGACGTGGACATCCAGACCGGCCGCTCGTCACGACACATCCGCTTCGGAGCCAGCAGCTTCGCGGCCTACAATCCGGGACTGCACTGGAACCGGCTCAGCTTTCGCGGCGCGGTCGAATCGATCAACTTCCGGTTTGCGCCGAATGCCCTGGAAGATCAGGACTTTCTCGGCTCCATGCCGCCACTCGGCAATTTCCCCTGCGCGCAGGATGCTCTGGTCCTTACCCTGGCCGAAAGCATGCTGGCGGAATTGCGCCAGGGATGCCCGTCCGGCCGGCTGTACTCCGAATCCCTCAGCCTGGCGCTGGCAGCACGTCTGGCCGGCCTTACCCGCGAAGCCACAGGCCGGCGCTCCAGTCATTCGACGCCCCGGCTTTCCGGACATATTGCACGGGTCATTTCGGAGTTCATCGAGGAAAATCTAGATCAGGACCTCTCGATCGCCAGACTGGCCGCGCTGGCAGCCATGACCGCCAACAATTTCTGCGCCTGTTTCAAGGGAACGTTTGGTGTCACGGTCCACCAATACGTTGTTCAGCACCGGCTGGCGCGCTGCAAGGTGCTGCTGGAGTCTGACATGTCCCTGGCGGAAATCGCGCTTGAGTGCGGGTTTTCAAATCAGAGCCGTTTCACCGAAGCATTCCGGAAGACGTTCGGCACCACACCGGCGCGCTACCGGGCCGAGCTTCGCATCACCATCGGTGTCAAATGACGATGGCCGGCGAAATGCCGGCCATCGAGCCGCTCATGGCGAGTGGCTTCTGCGAAAACTACCGGAACATTTGCAGGTCCACCGCGTCCGCCATCTTCTGATAGCCGGTGTTGCTGGGGTGCAGGTTATCTCCGCTATGATTGCCCGCCAGATAGCGCAGAGGATCGGCGGGGTCTTGCACCGCCTTGTCGAAGTCCACGAAACCAGCCGCCTCGGTGTTGGTGCGAATCCAGTTGTTCATCGCCTGACGAATGGCTTCACCTTCTTCGGAATAGTACGATGCCCCCTTGAAAGGAGTGAGGGTGCCGAAATAGACCTTGACGCCAGCCCGCTTGCCAGCCGCCACGGCAGCCGACATCGCCGCAATCAGGCCATTCGCCGTCACCGTCTCGTCCGGCGTCCAGGACAACTGGTAGCCAATGTCATTGACACCCAGAAGAATCAGGGCATGGGTCACACCAGTCACGCCGAGCACGTCACGCTCAAACCGCTGACTGCCCTTTTCTCCAAAGCGGTCATGCAGCCAGCGATTGCCACCAAGTCCCATGTTGACCACCGAAACGGCCGGCACGCCGGTGGACTGCAGGAAGCGGGCAGAAAGATCGTCCGGATACCGGCGATTGCCATCCACGGTCGATGCGGTGCCATCGGTAATCGAATCGCCGAACGTGACCAGCACATTCGTCTTGTCCGACCGATAAACATCCACCTCACGGAGCCAATAGCTTGACTGTACATTCGCCTTCGCCGCCGGCAGGGTCGCCGAGGTCACGGCATCGCCTGTGATTTCATAGCGTGTGGCGGCGGCAAAGCGATGCGCGGTGTTCACTTCCGTCGTCGTCTGAACGTAGATGCTGACGGCGATATCGGCGGCGGGCGCCACTTGCATCGCAATTGGATCACTCCATGTTTCCTGACCCGGCGCGATGCTGACGGTGGCCGAGCCATTGGCGAACGTAACCGGAATGGAGCTCGAAGCGACAATCGACCCGGCCCCGGCCCCGGCGCTGGCCGCCACGCCCACCTTGGCCAAATTCAACGGTGATTTTCCATACAGATTGGAAAACTTCAGCCGCACCCGATCACCGCCTGCGGAAACATGGACGACCTGACGCACCGTCGTATCGCTGAGTGGCGTGGTATCCGCTGTGATGCCGATAAAGCTCAGATCCTCGTTCAGGTCACTCAACGCAGCGCTCCAGGATGCAACCGCAGTGCTTTCCGCCCTTTGATCTCCACCGGAGCCGCCGCCGCAAGCCGCCAGGGCCGCTGCCATCACTGTTGCAACGGTCAGCTGCAACAGTCGACGGCGGGAAGCCAGGATGCAAGTGATTGAATTCATTGTGTCTCCTCACGTGATTTGGAGTCGACACCTTAAGATTGGAAATGCCGTATTGGCTTCCCAAAAATCCTCGGTTTTATCGCTTTCTCACGCAGCGGATGCGGAAGTCGCTTGTGCCAGCTACCGAAAGTACCTGCTCGAAATTCTCTGAATCCGGACCACCGTCACCGAAGACCAAAACAACCCCGTTAACGCCGCGCCCGCCCGTAATTCAGCAGCGCCGCGCCGTCCCGCAACGCCGCGCCGGCATCGCGCAGGGTGGCGGCCAGGTCCAGGTCGGCGACATCGGCGGCCAGGGTTTGCAGGCGTTCGGCATTGGCTTCCGGCAGCACCAGGCCGCGCGCCACCAGTGCCAGCGCCTGCCGCGCCGCGCGGCGGCTGGCGCCAGGGCGGCCGTGGGCGCTGTGCTGCAGATCGCCGATCGCGTGGCCGAGGTTCAGCGCCGCCAGCATGCCGGACGGCAGCCGCGCGCCGAGTTCTTCGGCGCGCCCCAGGTGCAGCGTCAGGCGCAGGATCTGGCGGGCGGTGCGCGCCTGCCAGTCGGCTGGCGCATCCTGGCGCCGCGCCAGCAGGCGGCGCAGATCGTCACGCACGGTTTCGGCGGCCTGGGCCGCCTGCCGGCGCGGATCGCGCGGCAGCCAGATGAAGCTGCCGGTCACCAGCGCCACGACAGCGGCCAGCGACAGCGAACCGCTCCAGATCGCGCCCGGCGCGGCCACTGCCGGCAGCGCCGCCTGGCTGGCCAGAAAAAATCCGATGTTGGCGTGCAGCGCCGGCTGGGTGAAGCGCTGGCTGGCGCGTCCCAGTCCGCCCAGCAGCAGGAAAGGCGCCAGCGACAGCAGCAGTTGCGGCACGGTGGTGATGTGCGGCTGAATCAGCAGGCGGTAGCCGGTCGCCACCGCGATGCCGAGCAGCATGCCCTTCAGCTGTCCCGGCGCGCTCTTCTGCGGCAGGGCCATCGAACCCAGCACCATCGCGAAGATGCAGACGCCGACCGCCGCCTGCTCCGCTTCCGGCACGCCGCTGCAATACGCCAGCGCGGCGGTGGCGAAGCTGAGCAGGCCGGAGATCAGGCCGGTGCGGCGCGCCAGCTGCCATTCGCGTTGCGGCGCCAGCGGCGGGCGCGGATCGGCAGCGACCGGATCGGCACTGGCGGCACCGAGCGCAGCAGCGGCCGCCAGCAATTGCCGCAGCGCCTGCTCCAGCCGCTGCAACGGCTTGCCGGACAGGGCCGGCATCGACGGCGGCGCACTGCCCGGCGCCGGCGGCTGGCGCAGGTGCTCGGCCAGCGGCAGCAGCGCCGCCGGCAACCCGGCCGGCAATGCCGCGCCGGCATCGGCGCGGGCGCGCAGCGCGCTGCCGGCGGCCATCGTCGACAGCGTTGCCGCCACCAGCGCATCGACGTGGCGCAGCCGGCGGTAGCCGTCGACCGAGCCGGCCGATACCAGCGGCGCCATGTCTTCCAGTCTGGACAGGCCGGCCAGGATGCGCCGTTCGATCTCGGCATGGCGCTGGCGGTCGCGGCTCTGCAGCAGTTGCGCGACATAGGCGACCGCATCGCCACCGGCCTTGCGGGCGCGCTGGTAGAAATCCCGGCGCTGCGCCTGCGGCGTCAGGAAGCCGGTCGCCAGCGTCACTACGATCACGCCGATCAGCGTACATTCGACGCGGGCGCGCGCCACCGCCAGCGCGGTTTCCGGCGTCCAGATCGACGGCAGCACGATGATCGCCGCCGTCATGCCGGCCATCAGCGCGCCATAGCCATGCACGCCGCGCAGCAGATGGGTAGCGCCGGACGCCAGCGCGATCCACAGCCCGAGCAGCGCCAGCACCGCATACGGGCCGAGCGGCAGGTGGATCAGGACGAAGCCGGCGGCGGCGCCGGCCAGCGTGCCGACGATGCGGAAGAACGCCCGTTCCAGCAGCAGCCCGCGCGAGGCCTGCGCCACCACCCAGACCGGCATCACCGCCCAGTAGGCGTGCTCGACGTGCAGCAGCGTGGCGATGGCGAACGCCAGCCAGGCGGCGCCGGCCAGCCGCAGGCCGTGACCGACAGCGGCGCGGTTCAGACCGAGCGCGGTGCCGAGCCGTTGCGGCAGCGGCGGCGGTGCCGGTTGCGCGGACAAGGAAGCGCCCCGGACCTATTCGTAGTCGGCCAGCGGCGGGCAGCCGCAGAACAGGTTGCGATCGCCCCAGACGTTGTCGGCGCGGCCGACCGCCGGCCAGTACTTGCGCTGGCGCAGCGACGGCAGCGGATAGGCGGCCAGTTCGCGGCCGTAGCCATGTGGCCACTGATCCGCCGTCACCGCCTGGGCGGTATGCGGCGCGTGCTTCAGCGGATTGTCGGCGCGGTCGAATTCGCCGCTCTCGACCCTGGCGATTTCGGCGCGGATGGCGATCATCGCGTCGATGAAGCGGTCCAGCTCGCGCTTCGATTCGCTTTCGGTCGGCTCGATCATCAGCGTGCCGGGGACCGGGAAGCTCATGGTCGGCGCATGGAAACCGTAGTCCATCAGGCGCTTGGCGACGTCTTCGTTGGAAATGCCGGTGGCCGCGCTCAATGGCCGCAGGTCGAGGATGCATTCATGCGCGACCAGGCCGTCATGGCCGGCGTACAGCACCGGGTAATGCGGCGCCAGCCGGCGCGCGACGTAGTTGGCGGCGAGGATCGCCGTCTCGGTGGCGGCGGTCAGGCCGGCCGCGCCCATCATCGCGATGTACATCCACGAAATCGGCAGGATGCCGGCCGAGCCGAACGGCGCCGCGCTGACGGCGCCGACCGCGCCGCTGCCGCCGCCGGCATCCGGCAGGAACGGCGCCAGATGCGCGCGCACCGCCACCGGGCCGACGCCAGGGCCGCCGCCGCCGTGCGGGATGCAGAAGGTCTTGTGCAAATTGAGGTGGCTGACATCGCCGCCGAAGGCGCCCGGCGCCGCCAGCCCGACCAGCGCGTTCAGGTTGGCGCCGTCGATGTAGACCTGGCCGCCGTGGGCGTGGACGATCTCGCACAGTTCGACGATGCCTTCCTCGAACACGCCGTGCGTGGACGGATAGGTGACCATCGCCGCCGCCAGCTGCTCGCGGTGCTGCTCGGCCTTGGCGCGCAGGTCGACCAGATCGACGTTGCCGCGCGCGTCGCAGGCCACCACCACCACGCGCATGCCGGCCATGCTGGCCGAGGCTGGATTGGTACCGTGCGCCGACGACGGGATCAGGCAGATGTCGCGCTGGCTGTCGCCGCGCGCCGCATGATAGGCGCGGATCGCCAGCAGGCCGGCGTACTCGCCCTGCGAGCCGGCGTTCGGCTGCAGCGACACCGCCGCGTAGCCGGTCAGCGCGCACAGCATCTGTTCCAGCTGGCCGATCATTTCGCGGTAGCCGGCGGTCTGCGCGGCCGGCGCGAACGGATGGATCGCGGCGAATTCCGGCCAGCTGACCGGGATCATCTCGGAAGTGGCGTTCAGCTTCATCGTGCAGGAACCGAGCGGGATCATGCTGCGGTCCAGCGCCAGATCCTTGTCGGCCAGGCTGCGCAGGTAGCGCAGCATTTCATGCTCGGCGTGATAACGGTTGAACACCGGGTGCGTCAGGTAGGCGCTGGTGCGCGCCAGTTGCGGCGGCAGCGCTTCGGCGGTGGCGGCGCTGATGGCGTCGAATTGCGGCAGCGGCCGGCCGTCGGCGAAGATTTCCCACAGCGCGCGCACGTCGTCCGGTGTGCTGGTTTCGTCCAGCGAGATACCGAGCAATTGCCCATCGATGCGGCGCAGGTTGATGCCGCGCCGCTGCGCCGCCGCGTGCAGCGGCTCGGTCTGCGCCAGCCGCAGCGTCAGCGTGTCGAAGAAGGCTTCGTGCAGCGGCGCGTGGCCGAGCTGGCGCAGGCCGGCCGCCAGCGTCGCGGTCAGCCGGTGCACGCGCGTGGCGATGCGGCGCAGGCCGTCCGGCCCGTGCCAGACCGCGTACATGCCGGCCATCACCGCCAGCAGCACCTGCGCGGTGCAGATGTTGGAAGTGGCCTTTTCACGGCGGATGTGCTGCTCGCGCGTCTGCAACGCCAGCCGGTAGGCCGGATTGCCCTGCGCATCCTGGGTGACGCCGACCAGCCGGCCCGGCATGCTGCGCTTGAATTCGTCGCGGGTAGCCAGATAGCCGGCGTGCGGGCCGCCGAAACCGAGCGGCACGCCGAAGCGCTGGCTGTTGCCGACCACCACGTCGGCGCCCCACTCTCCCGGCGGCGCCAGCAGCGTCAGCGCCAGCAAGTCGGCGGCGGCGATCACCAGCGTGCCCTTGGCGTGCAGCGCCGCCACCAGTTCGCGGTAATCGCGCACTGCGCCGTCGGCGCCCGGATATTGCAGCAGCACGCCGAAACAGTCCTGCTCCAGCGCCGCCTCGGCGCCGGTGCGCACCTCGATGCCGAGCGGCCGCGCGCGGGTATCGATCACCGCGCGGGTCTGCGGCAGCACGTCGGCGGCGACATAGAACACGTTGGATGCCGATTTGCCGACCCGCTGCAGCAGCGTCATCGCTTCCGCCGCCGCCGTGCCCTCGTCCAGCATCGAGGCATTGGCGATCTGCATGCCGGTCAGGTCGGTCACCATCTGCTGGAAATTCAAAATCGCTTCCAGCCGGCCCTGCGAGATTTCCGGCTGGTACGGCGTATAGGCGGTGTACCAGGCCGGGTTTTCAAACAGGTTGCGCAGGATCACCGCCGGCGTTTCGGTGTTGTAGTAGCCCTGCCCGATCAGCGACTTGAACACGCGGTTCTTGCCGGCCAGTTGCTTCAATCTGGCCAGCGCCTCGGCTTCGCTCAACGCTTCGGCGAATTCGCCGAGCGGTGGCGGCTGCTGCTGCCGGATCGCCGGCGGCACGATCGCATCGATCAATGCCGCCCGGCTCGGGTAGCCGAGCGTGGCCAGCATCTCCTGCTGTTCAGCGGCGGATGGGCCGATGTGGCGGACGGCGAACGGGGCGCCGTGGAATGCGTCGGATTGCGGCTGGCTGGAGGTCATGGTCGGCGGTGGAAACGGAATTGGCAAGGATGGGGAAATAAGGAGCCGATGCGAGAGTCGGCATCACATTCTGTCGTTCCCGCATAAGTTTGAGCAGGAAAACCGGTCCGACTTATCGTTCCCGCGCAGGCGGGAATGCATGCATTCCCCCCGTATCGTTTTGCGCGGGAGGAACCGGTTAAAAAGCCGCTGGGTTCCCGCTTTCGCGGGAACGACAGGAATGGGTTGCTCAGCCGCCGACGCTCTGCCGATACGCTTCCGCGTCCAGCAAGCCGTCCAGCGCGCCGGCGTCGGCCGGCTGCAGCTTGAACAGCCAGGCGGCGAATGCGTCGGTGTTGATCTGTTCCGGCGCGTCGGCCAGTTCGGCGTTGGCGGCGGTGACGGTGCCGGCCACCGGCGCGTAGATGTCGCTGGCGGCCTTGACCGATTCAACCACCGCGCATTCCTTGCCGGCTTCCAGCACCCGGCCCGGCTGCGGCAGTTCGACGAACACGATGTCGCCCAACGCATCCTGCGCATAGTCGGTGATGCCGACCGTCAGGCTGCCGTCGGCTTCGCGGCGCACCCATTCGTGCGAGGCGGTGTATTTCAGATCGGCGGGAAGATTCATGCTGCGCTCCAGGGAAAAGAAGGAAAGAGGTGTCCGGCCAGATTGCCGTTATTTCAAAAACAGGGGAGTATGAGTAAATTTCATATATCCCGCGCCCGCCACAGCCCGGCACGAAGGGGAGTATATGAAAATCAACGATGCCATCCGGAGCTTCATTCGACCAGCACGCGGCCGCGCCGCACGAACGGCAACTTGACCACTGACGCCGCCAGCATCTTGTCACGGATTTCGACCCGCACCGTGTCGCCAACCGCGACGCCGGCCGGCAGCCGCGCCAGCGCGATCGCCTGCTGCAATGTCGGGCTGAAGGTGCCGCTGGTGATGTCGCCGTCGCCGTGCGCGGTATGCACTTTCTGATGCGCGCGCAGCACGCCGCCCTTCTCGCGCAGCAGCAGGCCGAGCAATTGCGCGCTCTGACCCTGCGCCAGCAGCGCCGCCTTGCCGACGAAGTCGCGCGCGCCGTGCAGTTCGACGGTCCAGCCGAGGCCGGCATCGAGCGGGCTGGTGGTCGCATCCATGTCCTGGCCGTACAGATTCATGCCGGCTTCCAGTCGCAATGTGTCGCGCGCGCCGAGTCCGGCCGGCCGGACGCCGGCCGCCGCCAGCGCCTGCCACAGCGCGGCGGCATGCGGCGCCGGCAGCGCGATCTCGAAACCGTCCTCGCCGGTGTAGCCGGTACGCGCCAGCATCAGTTCGCCGAACGGCGACGCCGGCAGCAGCGCCGCGTGAAACGGCTTCAGCGGCTCGGCCAGCGCGCGCGCCTGCGGCAGCACCTGCCACAGCCTGTCGGCGGCATTCGGCCCCTGCAGCGCGATCAACGCCAGCGGTGCGGCGCCGCCACGGCGCACCTCGATCCGCAGGCCGCTGCCGGTGGCGCGGTTGCGCTGCTCGATCCAGTCGAGGTCGCCATCGGCGGTGCCGGCGTTGACCACCAGCCGGAACCAGTCTTCGGTGAAGAAATAGACGATCAGGTCGTCGATGACGCCGCCGTCCGGATTCAGCATGCACGAATACAGCGCGCGGCCGGGGGTCTGCAATTTGTCGACGTCGTTGGCCAGCAGCCCGCGCAGGAAGGCGCGCGCGCTGGCGCCATGCAGATCCAGCACACACATGTGGGAAACGTCGAACATGCCGCAATCGCGCCGCACCGCGTGGTGCTCGTCGATCTGCGAACCGTAGTGCAGCGGCATGTCCCAGCCGCCAAAATCGACCATGCGGGCACCGGCGGCGCGGTGGATGGAATTCAGGGGCGTTGCCTGCGTCATGGGAACCTCGCACCAATGGAAAGGACGGCGCAAATCGCCGGATGACCGTGGCCGCGCGATTCGCCTTTGCCCCCTCTGTCCTTGGTACCTGAGAGATTACGGGAAGTTCTCCCGTGCGCCCCTTCGGTGGACGGCTCGCGGCCGCCGCTCTCCAGAGTATGGAAGCGCCAGTCTTCCATCCGGTTCAGTCCTTTTGCCTGAGAGTTTTCGGGATGCCCCTTCGGCCGCAGCGCGATGTCGGTAACATGGCTGCCTTCTCCTGAACAGGATTGGCGAATATATGCGCAGCGCCGGAAGCTGTCAATTTTTTATGCGGCGCCCCGGCAGCCCGCTCAGCGCTGCATCGCTTCCCACACTTTTTGCAGCCGCTTGACCGACACCGGCATCGGCGTGCGCAGCTCCTGGGCGAACAGCGACACCCGCAACTCCTCCAGCAGCCAGCGGAACTCAGCCATCTTCGGATCGCCGCGCCGGTCCTTCTGGGCGCGCTGCCACGGCACCGCAACCTGCTGCCATTCGGCCATCAGCCGGGCGTCGCGCGCCGGGTCGGCGCGCAGCTTGTCCAGCCGCACCGTGATCGCCTTCAGATAGCGCGGAAAATGCGCCAGCTGCGCATAGTCGTTGTCGGCGATGAAACGCTTGCCGACCAGCGCCTGCAACTGCGCCTGCATGTCGGCCATGCTGTGCGGATGCGCCTTGGCACCCTGCAACTTCTTCGGCAGCGCGTGGTATTCGGCCAGAATCTGCCCGGCCAGCCGGGCGATTTCGTTGACCAGCAAGTTCAGCCGCGCCTTGCCTTCGTCGCGGCGCCGGGCGAATTCGTCGGCGTTGGCCGGCAGCGGCGCCTGCAGACAGGCGCGTTCCAGCCCGGCCTCGATGATCTGCTGGCGCAATTCCTCCTGCGAGCCAAGGGCGATGAACTGCATGCCCATCTGCTGCAGGCCGGGCACGTTCTTTTCCAGAAATTTCATCTGCTCCTTCAACTGCAGCGCGAACAGCCGGCGCAAGCCGAGGCGATGCACGCGCGCCGCTTCGGCCGGATCGTCGAACACCTGCAGTTCGCAATGCGCGCCCCGATCGACCAGCGCCGGGAAGCCGATCAGCGTCTGCTTGCCCTGGCGGATTTCCAATAGTTCCGGCAATTCGCCGAACGACCAGGTCGTGATCTGGTCGTGCTGTGCGGCGGTGGTGGCGGCTGCCGCACCCACCGCCGACTTCTGTGGCGCCGGCTTGGCATCGGCGGCGGGCGCATCCCGCTGCGCCACCGCGGTCTGTTCCGCCAGCTGCTGGAAACGCTGGCGCGCCTGGCCGCCGAATTCCGCCTGCAGCGCCGCCAGGTTGCGTCCCATGTCGAGCTGGCGGCCGTGCTCGTCGATCACCTTGAAGTTCATGAAGTGATGCGCCGGCAGGGTTTCCAGCTTGAAATCGCTGGTCTTGACGCTGACGCCGGTCTGCTCGCGCACGTCGGCGATCAGCGCGTCCAGCAAAGCGCCGCCGCCGAAGCGGCCGGCGGCGTCGATCCGCTCGGCGAAGCCGGCCGCGTAGTCGGGCAGCGGCACGCAGTGGCGGCGCAGCTTCTGCGGCAGCGATTTCAGCAGCAGGTGCGTCTTTTCCTTCAGCATGCCCGGCACCAGCCATTCGCTGCGCGCCGCCGATACCTGGTTCAGCGCGTACAGCGGCACCGTCAGCGTGACGCCGTCGCGCGCCGCGCCCGGCTCGAAATGGTAGGTCAGGCCCATCTCGACGCCAGCCACCGCGATCCGCTTCGGGAACAGTTCGGTGGTGACGCCGGCGGCTTCGTGCCGCATCAGCTCGTCGCGGTTCAGGAACAGCAGTTTCGGCTGCTGCGCGGTGGCGTCCTTGTGCCACTTCTCGAAGGCGATGCCGTTGTGGACTTCGGCCGGAATCAGCTTGTCGTAGAACGCCGCGATCAGGTGGTCATCGACCAGCACATCCTGGCGGCGCGACTTGTGCTCCAGGTTTTCGATGTCGCGCACCAGCTTCTGGTTGTGCGCGAAGAACGGCGCGCGCGTCTCGAAATCGCCACCGACCAGCGCGTCACGGATGAAGATTTCACGCGCCCCGGCGGCATCGATGCGGCCGTAGTCGATGCGGCGCTGGCTGTAGACGGTCAGGCCGTACAGCGTGGCGCGCTCGGATGCGCTGACCTGGGCCGAACGCTTTTCCCAGCGCGGCTCGCCATAGGATTTCTTCAGCAGATGGGCGCCGATCCGTTCCAGCCATTCCGGCTGGATCTGCGCGATAGTGCGCGCATACAGCCGCGAGGTATCGACCAGTTCGGCGGCGACGATCCACTTGCCGGGTTTCTTCGCCAGCTGCGAACCGGGCCAGACGTGGAACTTGATGCCGCGCGCACCGAGGTAGCCCGGCTCGTCCTCCTGCTTGAAGCCGATGTTGCCGAGCAGCCCGGTCAGTAGCGCCGTGTGCAATTGCTCGTAGGTGGCCGGCGCGTCGTTCAAGCGCCAGCCCTGTTCGCGCACGATGGTCAGCAGTTGCGAATGGACGTCGCGCCATTCGCGCAGCCGCAGTTGCGACAGGAAGTTGGCGCGGCAATGCTCGTGCAGCTGGCGGTTGGTTTTCTTGTGCTCGATCTCGTCGGCGAACCATTTCCAGATTTTCAGGTAGCCGAGGAATTCCGATTTGTCGTCGGCGAATTTCCTGTGCGCGGCATCGGCCGCCGCCTGCGCTTCCAGCGGCCGCTCGCGCGGGTCCTGCACCGACAGCGCGGCGGCGATCACCAGCATTTCCGACAGGCAGACGTTGTCGAGCGCCGCCAGGATCATGCGGCCGATCCGTGGATCGAGCGGCAGCCGCGCCAGTTGGCGGCCGAGCGCGGTCAACTGGTTGGCATCATCGACCGCGCCGAGTTCCTGCAGCAATTGATAGCCGTCGGCGATCGCCCGGCCCTGCGGCGCCTCGATGAACGGGAAGCTTTCGACATCGGTCAGGCGCAGCGACTTCATCCGCAGAATCACCGCCGCCAGCGACGAACGCAGGATTTCCGGATCAGTGAATTTCGGCCGCAGCGCGTAATCCTGTTCCTCGTACAGGCGGATGCAGACGCCGGCGGCGACGCGGCCGCAGCGGCCGGCGCGCTGGTTGGCAGCCGACTGGGCGATCGGTTCGATCTGCAGCTGCTCGACCTTGTTGCGGTAGCTGTAACGCTTGACGCGCGCGGTGCCGGCATCGACCACGTAGCGGATGCCCGGCACCGTCAGCGAGGTTTCGGCGACGTTGGTGGCCAGCACCAGCCGGCGCGCGTTGGACGGCTTGAACACGCGCTCCTGCTCCTGCGCCGACAACCGCGCAAACAGCGGCAGGATTTCGACGTGCGGCGGATGGTGCTTGCGCAGCGCCTCGGCGGCATCGCGGATTTCGCGTTCGCCGGGCAGGAACACCAGCACGTCGCCGGAACCGATGCGCGCCAGTTCATCGACGGCATCGACCACCGCGTCGATCAGGTCGCGGTCGCGCTTGCCGCGCCCGCCAGCCCCGCTCCCGCTGGCGGACGCGGCGGGCGCCTCGGCCACCGGCCGATAGCGGATTTCCACCGGATACAGCCGTCCCGAGACTTCGATCACCGGCGCCGGTTTGTCGCCGCGCGCGAAATGGCGGGCGAAGCGTTCGGCGTCGATGGTGGCCGAGGTGATGATCAGTTTCAGGTCCGGACGCTTCGGCAGCAGTTGCTTCAGGTAGCCGAGCAGGAAATCGATGTTCAGGCTGCGCTCGTGCGCCTCGTCAATGATGATCGTGTCGTACTGGCGCAGGAGCGGATCGGACTGGGTTTCCGCCAGCAGGATGCCGTCGGTCATCAGCTTGACCGAGGCGCCGGCATCCAGCGTGTCGGAAAAGCGCACCTTGAAGCCGACGTGCTGGCCGAGCGGCGAACCGAGTTCCTGGGCAATGCGGCGCGCGGTGGACGATGCGGCGATGCGGCGCGGCTGGGTATGGCCAATCAGGCCGGCCTGGCCGCGCCCCAGTTGCAGGCAGATTTTCGGCAGCTGGGTGGTCTTGCCGGAGCCGGTTTCGCCGCTGACGATGACCACCTGATGCGCCGCCAGCGCGGCGGCGATTTCCTCGCGGCGGCCGGATACCGGCAATTCTTCCGGAAAGCGGATCGGCGGCAGCGGGTTGCGGATGACCGGCGCCTTCGGCACCGGCGGATGCGGGCGTGGCGGCCCGGATTTTCGGGGAGTCGGGGGAACGGGCATGAAGCCCGAATTATAATGCGGCTCATGGAAAATCCTGATCAGTTCGTCGCCTGGCTGCGCTCGGTCGCGCCGTACATCCATGCCTTCCGCGGCAAGACCTTCGTGATCGCCTTTCCCGGCGAACTGGTGAAGGACGGCGCGCTGCCGGTGCTGGCGCAGGACCTGTCGCTGCTGCACGCGCTCGGCATCCGCGTGGTGATCGTGCACGGCAGCCGGCCGCAGGTCGAGGAACAGCTGGCGCTGCGCAACGTCGAGGCCAACTACCACAACGGCCTGCGCATCACCGACGGCGCTGCGCTGGAATGCGCCAAGGAAGCCGCCGGCGAACTGCGGCTGGACATCGAGGCGGCGTTCAGCCAGGGCTTGCCGAACACGCCGATGGCGCACGCGGCGGTGCGTATCATTTCCGGCAACTTCGTCACTGCGCGCCCGCTCGGCATCATCGACGGCGTCGATCTGCAACTGACCGGCATCGTCCGCAAGATCGCCTACGAAACCATCCATCCTATCCTCGGCGCCGGCGCCATCGTGCTGCTGTCGCCGCTCGGTTTTTCGCCGACCGGCGAGGCGTTCAACCTCAGCATGGAAGATGTCGCGGTTTCGGCGGCGATCGCGCTACGGGCGGAAAAGCTGGTGTTCCTGTCGGAAACACCGCTGATGCGGGATGCGGGCGGCACCGAAATCCGCGAACTCTCCGCGCACCAGGCCGGTGCCGTGCTGCAGGCCGGCTTCCTGCCGGAAGACGCGGCGTTCTACCTTCAGCACGCCACCCGCGCCTGCCACTTCGGCGTGCCGCGCGCGCACATCGTGCCGTATGCGCGCGACGGCTCGGCGCTGCTGGAACTGTTTACGCACGACGGCGTCGGCACCATGATTTCCTACGAAAACCTGGAAAGCCTGCGCGAAGCGACCATCGAGGACGTCGGCGGCATCCTGAAGCTGCTGGAACCGCTGGAAGCCGACGGCACGCTGGTCAAGCGCGGCCGCGAACTGATCGAACGCGAGATCGAACAGTTCACCGTGATCGAGCACGACGGCGTGATCTTCGGCTGCGCCGCGCTGTACCCGTTCCCGGAAGAACGCATGGCGGAAATGGCGGCGCTGACGGTCAGCCCGGACGCCCAGACCCAGGGCGACGGCGAACGCATCCTGAAACACATGGAAAACCGCGCGCGCGCCGCCGGCATGAAAAAGCTGTTCGTGCTCACCACCCGCACCGCGCACTGGTTCCTGAAACGCGGCTTCGTGCGCGCCACCATCGACGACCTGCCGAAAGACCGGCAGGCGATGTACAACTGGCAGCGCAAGTCGCTGGTGTTGGTGAAGAATATTTAATTTTATTGGGGACAGAGTTTATGAGCCGCCGCAGCGCGGCGAATTACTCTGTCCCCAACTGATCAGAAAAAACAGTCGAGCAAGGTTAGCTCCCGCAGAAGGACATTTCAGGAGGTATAGATAAAACGACACTGGGGGGAATGCATGCATTCCCGCCTTCGCGGGAACGACAGCGAGGGCGCAGGGCGCAGGCGCTACATTGCTCGGCAACCGCCCCACCTGTCGTCCCCGAGCGCCTTTGTCGGGGACCCAGCGGCGTTAGCAACCGCTCCAACCCTTGAACAACATCCACTGGCGATCAACAACACCAGCCTTCCCGGTTTTCACCAGAACAACACCCCCCTCAAATTTCACCTCAAGCATCAAGGAGAACCCCATGGCACGTACCGTCCATTGCATCAAGCTGAACAAGGAAGCCGAAGGGCTGGATTTTCCGCCGTATCCGGGCGAACTCGGCAAGCGGATTTTCGAGAATGTGTCGAAGGAAGCCTGGGCCGCGTGGCTCAAGCATCAGACCATGCTGGTCAATGAAAACCGCCTGAACCTGGCCGATGCGCGCGCCCGCAAGTATCTGGCGACGCAGATGGAAAACCATTTCTTCGGCGCCGGCGCCGATGCCGCCGCCGGTTACACGCCGCCGTCGGACTGAGCCGGCCGCGCCGCCGCCGGGCGCTCCGGCGGCGTTGAAAACACCGCCACAAGTTTCGGCATCAACGCATACATCCTGGGAGTATTTTTCAAGCCGGGCGCCCCACGCCCGACACAGGCCATTTTTAAGGCATACTCCCCCTATCTCAAAATTTCAGCGTGCGCACGCCGTCAGCGGTGCCGAGCAGGCAGACATCCGCGCCCTTGCGCGCGAACAGGCCGACGGTGATCACGCCCGGCAGGTTGTTGATCTCGGCTTCCAGTTCGGCCGGCCGCGTGATCTTCAGTCCGACCACATCGAGGATGTAGCCGCCGTTGTCGGTCACCAGCGGCTGGCCGTCCTTCAGCCGCAGGCGCGGCTGGCCGCCCAGCGCGGTCAGCGCGCGTGCCAGCGCCGCCTGCGCCATCGGAATCACTTCGACCGGCAGCGGAAAGGCGCCGAGCGTATCGACCAGCTTGGAGCCGTCGGCGATGCAGACGAAGCGGCGCGCCACCGAGGCGACGATCTTCTCGCGCGTCAGCGCGGCGCCGCCGCCCTTGATCATCGCGCCCTGCGGCGTGATTTCGTCGGCACCGTCGATGTAGACCGGCATCGATTCGACCTGATTCAGATCGAACACCGGAATGCCGTGCGCGGCCAGCCGCGCCGCCGTCGCTTCCGACGACGCCACCGCGCCCTTGATGCGCGCCTTGATCTTGCCGAGTTCGTCGATGAAAAAATTGGCGGTCGAGCCGGTGCCGACGCCGATGATTTCGCCGTCCACCACGTATTCGATGGCGGCGCGCGCCACCGCCTGCTTCAATTGATCCTGGTTCATGGTGCCTGCCTTCAATGGGAAGCGGGTATTTTACGCGAGCGCCACCGGCCGCCGGCGCCGGCTTTACAATGGGCTTCCACCTGCCGCAACGAGGATCCGATGCCGACCCTGTCCCCCTTTCACCTCGCTTTCCCGGTCCACGATCTGGCCGCCGCGCGCGCCTTCTACGGCGGCCTGCTCGGCTGCGCCGAAGGACGCAGTTGCGACGAATGGATCGATTTCGATTTCTTCGGCCACCAGCTGGTCGCCCATCTGGTGCCGGGCCATGCGCGCGGCGGCGCCGCCAACGCGGTCGACGGCCACAACGTGCCGGTGCCGCACTTCGGCGTGGTGCTGACGCTGGCCGAATGGCGCATCAAGGCCGAGCAATTGCAGCGGGCCGGCGTCAAGTTCGAGATCGAACCGCACATCCGCTTCCCCGGCCAGCCGGGCGAACAGGGCACGATGTTCTTCTACGATCCGAGCGGCAATGCGCTGGAGATCAAGGGGTTCGAGGATATGGGGAGGTTGTTTGCGAAGTAAGTACGGCAGGTAGTTGCCGGCCCCCCCTCTCCCCGGCCCTCTCCCCGAGGGGAGAGGGTGAGGATGGACCTTGCTCTCGCGTCGGATGAGAAGGTGTGCGCCGGCCCTCTCCCCAAGGGGAGAGGGTGAGAATGGACCTTGCTCACGCATCGGATGAGAAGGTGCGCCGGCCCTCTCCCCGCGGGAAAGAGTGAGGGTGGACAGGATTCGCGGCGCGAATCCTGTGATGGTTATCTCGCCAAACCGCTGGCGGCGCGCGCCAGTTCAGTGATGCGCGCCCAGTCGCCGGCGCGCAGCGCGTCCTTCGGCGTCAGCCAGGAGCCGCCGACGCAAACCACGTTGTCGCAGGCGAGGAAGTCCGGCGCGTTGTCCTGGGTGATGCCGCCGGTCGGGCAAAAGTGGATTTCCGGCAATGGCCCGGCGATCGCCTTCAGCATCGCCACGCCGCCGGCCGGCAGCGCCGGAAACAGTTTCAGTTGACGAAAGCCGGCTTCGTGCGCCGCCATCACTTCCGACGGCGTCATCACGCCCGGCAGCAGCGGCAGGCCGGACGACCAGGCGGCGTCGATCAGCGCCCTGGTCAGCCCCGGCGAGACGCCGAACACGGCGCCGGCATCGCGCGCGGCATCGAACTGTGCGGTTTCGGTCAGCGTGCCGACGCCGACGATCGCCTCCGGCACCTGCTCGGCGATTGCGCGGATCGCGCCCAGCCCGTGCGGACTGCGCAGCGTCACTTCCAGCACGCGAATGCCGCCCGCCACCAGCGCGCGCGCCAGCGGCACCGCCTGTTCCGGCGCGTCGATGACGATCACCGGAATCACCGGCGATGCCCGCATGATGTCGAGAACCGCCAGATGGGCCTTGTTACCGGTATGCATGGTCTTTCCTTTCAACGTATCCGTGTGTCTTCGTCGGAACCGGGGGTCAGGTCGAGCACGTCATGGCGGTTGTTGACCGCAGGCGGATGCAGTGGCGGCGGCAGCGCGAAGGTGGCGGCGCCCTCCTCGGCCGCGCCGACGGCGGCGCGGAAGGTGGCAAACAGTTCGCGCCCCATGCCGAGCCGGTTGCCCGACAGATCGGCCTGCTCGATCGCGCGCGCCTGCCACAGCGCCTCCGGCACCAGCGCCTGCAGCGTGCCGGCGCCGGCATCGAGCCGGATCAGGTCGCCGTCGCGCAGCTTGCCGAGCGGGCCGCCGGCCAGGACTTCCGGCGACACGTGGATCGCCGCCGGCACCTTGCCGGAAGCACCCGACATGCGGCCATCGGTGACCAGCGCCACCTTGTAGCCGGCGTCCTGCAGGCTGCCGAGTGCCGGCGTCAGCGCATGCAGTTCCGGCATGCCGTTGGCGCGCGGCCCCTGGAAGCGCAGCACCGCGACGAAATCGCGCTGCAGGCGGCCGGCCTGGAAAGCTTCCATCAATGCCTCCTGCGAATCGAACAGCAGCGCCGGTGCTTCCACCACGCGGTGCTGCGGCTGCACCGCCGACACCTTGATGACGGCGCGGCCGAGGTTGCCGGTCAGCAGCCGCAGACCGCCATCGGCCGAGAACGGCGCCGCCGCCGGCCGCAGCACGCCGGTGTCGGCGCTGGCCATCGGCGCCTCGCGCCAGACCGCCGCGCCGTCCTGCAGCAGCGGTTCGCGGCAATGCGCGCGCAGGTCGTGGCCGAGCACGGTGGTGACGTCCTCGTGCATCAGCCCGGCGTCCAGCAGCTCGCGCAGCACGAAGCCAGTGCCGCCGGCGGCGTGGAAATGATTGACGTCGGCGTCGCCGTTCGGATAGATGCGCGTCAACAGCGGCACCACCGCCGACAGCCGGTCGAAATCGTCCCAGTCGATGACGATGCCGGCGGCGCGCGCGATCGCCACCAGATGCAGCGTGTGATTGGTGGAACCGCCGGTGCTCAGCAGCGCGACGATGGCGTTGACGACCGCCTTTTCGTCGACCACCCGGCCGATCGGCAGATACTCGCTGCCCTGATCGGTGATTTCGGTGGCACGGCGGGCGGCGGCGGCGGTCAGCGCGTCGCGCAGCGGGGTGTCCGGGTTGATGAAGGCGGCGCCCGGCAGGTGCAGGCCCATCGCTTCCATCAGCATCTGGTTGCTGTTGGCGGTGCCGTAGAAGGTGCAGGTGCCGGGCGCGTGATAGGACTGCGCTTCCGACTCCAGCAGTTCGTCGCGGCCGACCTTGCCCTGCGCGTACAGCTGGCGCACCGCCGCCTTCTGCTTGTTGCCGATGCCGGACGTCATCGGCCCGGCCGGCACGAACAGCACCGGCAGGTGGCCGAAATGCAGCGCGCCGATCAACAGCCCCGGAACGATCTTGTCGCAGATGCCGAGCAGCAGCGCGGCGTCGAACATGTTGTGCGACAGCGCCACCGCGGTCGCCATGGCGATCGTGTCGCGCGAGAACAGCGACAGTTCCATGCCGAGCTGGCCCTGGGTGATGCCGTCGCACATCGCCGGCACGCCGCCGGCGAACTGGGCGACGCCGCCGGCGGCGCGCACCGCCTCCTTGATGATCGCCGGAAAGCGCTGATACGGCTGATGCGCCGACAGCATGTCGTTGTAGGCGGAAACGATGGCGACCGAGACGCTGCGCTGCTGCTGCAGGCGCAGCTTGTCGTGTTGCGGGAACGCGGCGAAACCGTGCGCCAGATTGGTGCAGGACAGCGAGCCGCGCTGCACGCCCTGGCGCCGCGCCTGCTCCAGCCGCCACAGATAGGCACTGCGGTAGGGTTCGCTGCGCCCGACGATGCGGCGGGTGACCTCCTGCACGATGCGGTGGACGGGCATGGCCGGCTCCTTCGGACGGAAACTGGATTGAAATTTTACTACACCGGGAATATCGAACGAAGCGCGGAAATCGCTGACCAAGCGGAAAGGCGGGAAATCGATTTTTTTACTGCAAGAATGAAATTACATTGAAGACACGATGATTCCGCCGAAAAACCTTGATGTAGTGAAATTACAGAAAATTCCGGTATAGTTGCCATTCATCTCATTTTTCCCATCTTGCCGATGCCGTCTTCCGACCTCACCGCCGGCGCCGAATTCCAGGCGCTGCAAAGCCACCTGGAACAGGCGCGGGACTGGCGGCTGCCGCAGCTGTTCGCCGACGATCCGCAGCGTTTCGCCCGCTTTTCGCTGGAAGCCGCCGGCCTGTTCCTCGATTACTCGAAGAACCGGCTCGATGCGCGCACGCTGGAACTGCTGCTGGCGCTGGCGCGCGTGCGCGGCGTCGAGGCGCGGCGCGACGCCATGTTCGCCGGCGCCGTGGTCAACCTGACCGAAAAGCGGCCGGCGCTGCACGTGGCGCTGCGCGCGCCGCGCGCGGCGCCACGACTGGACGGACAGGATGTCGGCGCCGACGTGCAGGCGGTGCTGGAACGCATGGCTGCCTTCGCCGAACGGGTGCGCAGCGGCGACTGGCTTGGCCACGATGGCCGGCCGATTCGCGACATCGTCCATATCGGCATCGGCGGCTCCTATCTGGGACCGAAGATGGCCTGCCAGGCGCTGCGCACGCTGGCGCATCCGCGTCTGCGGCTGCATTTCGTCTCCAACGTCGACGGCCACGATCTGGCGGCGACGCTGGCGCAGGTCGATGCCGCCACCACGCTGTTCGTGATCGCCTCCAAGACCTTCACCACGCAGGAAACCATGATGAACGCGCGCAGCGCGCGCGCCTGGCTGCTGCGTTCGGGCGCGCGCGAAGCCGATCTGCCGCGCCATTTCGTCGCCGTCTCGACCAATACCGAAGCAGTCACCGGATTCGGCATCGATGCCGCCAACATGTTCCCGTTCTGGGACTGGGTCGGCGGCCGCTATTCGATCTGGTCGGCGATCGGCTTGCCGCTGATGCTGGCGGTCGGCCCGCGGCATTTCAGTGACTTCCTGGCCGGCGCGCACGCGATGGACCGGCATTTCCGCGCAGCACCGCTGGCGGCCAACATGCCGGTGCTGCTGGCCGTGGTCGGCATCTGGAACCGCGATTTCCTCGGCTGCGGCTCACTGTCGGTGGCGCCGTATCACCAGGACCTGCGCCATTTCCCCGCCTACCTGCAGCAGCTGGAAATGGAAAGCAACGGCAAGCGCGTCTCCGAACACGGCGCCACGCTGACGGCGCCGAGCTGCCCGGTGATCTGGGGCGATGTCGGCAGCAACGGCCAACATGCATTCTTCCAGTTGCTGCATCAGGGCAGCGACGTGGTGCCGGTCGATTTCATCGCGGCGCTGCGCCCGGCCCACGATCTGCCCGGCCACCACGCGGCGCTGTTGGCCAACTGCTTCGCGCAATCGGAAGCGCTGATGCGCGGCAAGAGCGCCGCGCAGGCGCAAGAGGAAATGCGCGCGTTCGGCATGGACCCGGCCGAAGCCGCGGCGCTGGCGCCGCACCGAAGCTTCCCCGGCAACCGCCCCAGCAACACCATCCTGCTGGAGGCGCTGACCCCGGCGGCGCTGGGCGCACTGGTGGCGCTGTACGAGCACAAGGTGTTCGTGCAGGGCGTGATCTGGGGCATCGACAGTTTCGACCAATGGGGCGTGGAACTCGGCAAGACGCTGGCGCGCGACATCGAGGCCGAACTGGCCGGCAACGCGCTACGCCAACACGACGGCTCCACCTCCGGCCTGATCGCGCGCGCACGGCGCGCGCTGGCCGGCCAGTAACGCCCCGCCCACCCGACCATTCATTTTTCTGCCATGGCCCTTCCCGATTTCGACCTGATCCTGTTCGGCGGCACCGGCGATCTGGCGATGCGCAAGCTGCTGCCGGCGATGTACGCGCGCGAACGGGCGCGGGATCTGCCGCCGGTAGCACGCATTCTCTGCCTCGGCCGCCAGCCGTCCGGCGATGCCGAATTCCTTGCCGCCGTCGAACGCGACGTGCGTCCGCACATCGCCCCGGCATTGCTGCACGAGGACACCTGGCGGGCGTTCTGCCAACGCCTGCGCTACGTCGCGCTGGACGCCGCCGATCCGGCCGGCTATGACACGCTGGCCGCCGCGCTGCGGCCCGACGCCGGATTAGCGCGGGTGTTCTATCTGGCGACGCCACCGGCGCTGTTCGCCGGCATCTGCCGCAACCTGGCGGCGCGCCAGCTGATCACGCCGGCCACCCGTGTGGTGCTGGAAAAGCCGCTCGGGCACGATCTGGCCAGCGCGCGCCAGATCAATGCCGAGGTCGGCCAGGTGTTTTCGGAATCGCAGATCTTCCGCATCGACCACTACCTCGGCAAGGAAACCGTGCAGAACCTGCTGGCGCTACGCTTCGGCAACGTGCTGTTCGAGCCGCTGTGGCGGCGCGAGTGGATTTCCGACGTGCAGATCACGATTGCCGAGGAACTCGGCGTCGGCAACCGGCTGGACTATTACGAAAGTTCCGGCGCATTGCGCGACATGCTGCAGAACCACCTGCTGCAACTGCTGTGCATCATCGCGATGGAACCGCCGGTGGCGATGACGCCGGACGCGGTGCGCGACGAAAAGCTGAAGGTGCTGCGCGCGCTGAAACGCTTCACGCCGGCGACGCTGGCGCAGAACGTGGTGCGCGGCCAGTACCGCGCCGGCCACGTCGGCGGCGTGGCGGTACCGGGCTATCGCCAGGAACCCGGCGCCAATCCCGATTCGCGCACCGAAACCTTCGTCGCGCTGAAGGCCGAGATCGACACCTGGCGCTGGGCCGGCGTGCCGTTCTACCTGCGTACCGGCAAGCGCATGGCCGATCAGCTGGCGGAAATCGTGGTGCGCTTCCGGCCGGTGCCGCATTCGATCTTCGCGCAGCCGAACAGCAGCTTCCAGCCGAACTGCCTGGTGATCCGGCTGCAGCCAGACGAAGGTCTGCACCTGAACCTGATGGCCAAGACGCCGGGCGAAGGCATGCGCCTGAAGCCGGCCGAACTGGAACTGGATTTCCGCGAAAGCTTCAAGACGCCGCGCATGGAAGCCTACGAGCGGCTGCTGTTCGACGTGCTGCGCGGCCATCTGACGCTGTTCATGCGCAGCGACGAGCTGGAAGCGGCGTGGGAATGGGTCGAGCCGATCCTCGACTACTGGGAGCAGGAGGAAGTCGAGCCGATCCCGTACACCGCCGGCAGCTGGGGCCCGGCCGCCGCCAGCGCGCTGATCGGCCGCGACGGCCTGCAGTGGCGCGAGGAAGCGCTGCCGGAAATGTAGACCGATGCTGCTCGACGCCCTGCGTACCCGGCTCGCCGCGCTGTCCCGCTCGGAACAGAAGGTGGCGCAGACCATCCTCGCCAATCCCGGCCTGGCGCTGGCGGAAAACCTGTCGGCGCTGGCGGTGCGCGCGCAGGTGTCGGAGCCGACCGTGGTGCGCTTCTGCCGCGCGGTCGGCTGCGACGGCTGGCAGGAATTCAAGCTGAAGCTGGCGCAGGATCTGGCGCTGGCGCTGCCGGACGCCGACCGGCCGCCGGCGCGCGGCGATCTGGCGGCGGAACTGGCGACCAAAATCTGCAACCGCTCGATCAACACGCTGCTGGACCTGCGCAACCACCTCGATCCGCAAGCGCTGCAGCGCGCGCTGGATATACTGGCCGGCGCCGCCAAGATCGAGTTCTATGGCCAGGGCAGTTCCGGCATCGTCGCCGCCGACGCCCAGCACAAGTTTTTCCGCTCCGGCGTGCCGACCGTCGCCTACAGCGATCCGCACGTCCACGGCATCGCCGCGGCGCTGCTGAAAAAAGGCGACGCGGTGGTGGCGATCTCGCAGCGCGGCCACAGCGCCGCGCTGCTCGGCAGCGTGCAGCTGGCGCGCAAGAGCGGCGCCGACGTGGTGGCGCTGACGCCAAACGGCACGCCACTGGCGGCGCTGGCGACCGTGCTGGTGCCGATCGACCTCGGCAGCGACGACGATCCGTATACGCCGATCTCGGCGCGGCTGGCACAACTGGTGGTGATCGACATCCTGGCGGTTGGACTGGCGCTGCGGCGCGGGCCGGAATTCCGCCGCAAAATGCTGAACGCGCAAAAGACCCTGAAAAAATTCGACCTGCAACTGGATTCCTACCTCTGAAAGAGAACTTCATGAACCAGCTGGAACAACTGAAGCAATACACCACCGTGGTGGCCGACACCGGCGACTTCCAGACGATGAAGGCGTTCGCGCCGCGCGATGCCACCACCAACCCGTCGCTGATCCTGAAGGCGGTGCAGAAGGACGCCTACCGGCCGCTGCTGGAAGCGGCGGTGCGCGAACACCGCGAGCGGCCGGCGGCCGAGATCATCGACCGCCTGCTGGTCGCCTTCGGCCTGGAAATCCTGTCGATCATTCCGGGCCGGGTATCGACCGAAACCGATGCGCGGCTGTCGTTCGACACCGCCGCCACCATCGCCCGCGGCCGTGCGCTGATCGCGCTGTATGAAGCGGCCGGGATCGTGCGCGAACGGGTGCTGATCAAGATCGCCTCGACCTGGGAAGGCATCCGCGCCGCCGAGGTGCTGGAGCGCGAAGGCATCCGCTGCAACATGACGCTGCTGTTCTCTCTGCCGCAGGCAGCCGCCTGCGCCGACGCCGGCGCGCAACTGATCTCGCCATTCGTCGGCCGCATCTACGACTGGTACAAAAAATCGACCGGGCAGGAATACGCCGGCGCCGACGATCCGGGCGTGCAGTCGGTGCGGCGCATCTACGCCTACTACAAGCACTTCGGCTACCGTACCGAGGTGATGGGCGCGAGCTTCCGCAACCCTTCGCAAATCCTGGAACTGGCCGGCTGCGACCTGCTGACCATCAGCCCGGAACTGCTGCAACAACTGGCGGCCGCCGACGGCACGGTGGAACGCAAGCTGAAACCGGACGCCGCCAGCGCCGGCCTGGAAAAACTGCAGCTGGACGAACCGGCGTTCCGCCTGGCGCTGAACGAGGATGCGATGGCCACCGAAAAGCTGGCCGAGGGCATCCGCCTGTTCTGCGCCGATGCGGTGAAGCTGGAACAGATGATCGAGGCGCTGCGCCGGCAATGAGCGCAGCGCGGCGTCAGCGCGCTTCCACCGTCACTTCGGCCTTCAGCGAATTGGCGATGTAGCACTGCGCATGCGCGTCATCGTGCAGGCTTGCCAGCAAGGCGGCGTCAGGCGCCGCGCCGGCCCAGGCGATCGCCGGGCGCAGCACGATGCGGGTGAAGGCGGTGCGGCCATCGGCGCCGCGCTCCATCACGCCGTAAGCCTGATCGTCATAGGATTCGACGGTGAAGCCGGCGCGCGCCGCCAGCGACAGGAAGAACAGCATGTGGCAACTGGCGGTGGCCGCCACCAGTGCTTCCTCGGGATCGACGTTGGCCGCTTCCGACAGCGGCAGCGGCACCACCAGCGGCGACGACGAGGCCGGCACGCGGGTGCCGCCGTCGAATTCCCACAGATGGGCGCGGCTGTAGCGGTTGTCGAGGAAAGTCTGCCCCTGGCGCTGCCAGCGGACCGTGGCGGTATAACGATGCATCGGCGTCTCCGGAGGTGATCGGCCGATTCTACGCAGCCGCCGTCATGCCGGCAACGTGCGCATGGTCAAGCATCGGCGGGGTTGCCGCGCGGCACGCGCCAGCTGTCGCTACGATGGAAGCATCGCCCGAATTGGAGAAACCGCATGGCAAACGAATGGGAACTGGTGGGACGGCTGGCGTTTTCGGCGCTGCTGGGCAGCGTGATCGGCATCGAGCGCGAGCGGCTGTCGTGGGCGGCCGGCCTGCGCACCCACATGCTGGTCTGCGTCGGTTCGACGCTGATCATGATCGTCTCGGCCTACGGCTTCGCCGGCGTGCTGTCGGAGCACGTCACGCTGGACCCGTCGCGAATGGCGGCGCAAGTGGTGTCCGGCATCGGCTTTCTCGGCGCCGGCGCGATCCTGGCGCGCGGCGAAGTGATCCGTGGCCTGACCACTGCCGCCAGCGTCTGGTCGGTGGCGGCGATCGGGCTGGCGGTCGGCGGCGGCCTGTACACCGAAGCGGTGGCGGCGACCGTGATCATCCTGATCATCCTGGCCGGCCTGAAGCCATTGGAACGGCGCTTCAGCGCCGGCAAGCAGCGTCGCCAGCTGCTGATCGTCGCCGAACACGGCGCGCTGTCGATCGACAAGCTGCATCAGGCGCTCGGCCCCTCCAGCGACCGCGTCGAACAGTTCCTGATGCAGCAGCAGGAAGAAGCGGCCGAACTGGATGAAATCGAAATCGTGCTGAACCACGTGTCGCCGCAGGAGTTCGCCCTGATCTGGAAGCGGCTGCACAAGGTGCCGGGTCTGCGCGATCTGCGCGAGCACAAGCCCTCCTGAAGCGCCGCGCCGCCGCGCGAACAGGTTTTGCGTCGGAACAAGTTCCCGGATTGCCGTCTGCCTATATTGAAGGCTCGACAGATTTCCGGGAGGACACGATGCGCAACCATTCCCACGCCCGCCTGAAAGCGCTGGCGCTCGCCCTGCTGGCCAGCCTGGCCCTGGCCGCCTGCGGCGGCGGTGGCGGCAGTAGCGGCCAGACCGCCGGCGACAGCAGCCAGCCGACACCGCCGGTGGTGCCGCCGGTAGTGCAACCGACCGCTACCGTCGACGGCTTCTACGACGGCAGCGACAGCCGCGGCCAGAGCATCACCGGCGTGATCCTGTCCGACCATTCGTTCTTCCTGCTGTATTCGCAGCCCGACGATCCGGCCACGCTGGCCGGCGCGGTGTTCGGCAACGGCGACGCCCGCAACGGCAGCTTCTCGGCAAACGCCCAGGACATCCGGCTGGACGGCAGCGTGCAGGCGGTCGGCCTGTCGGCCAGCTACCAGCCGAAGCAAACCTTCGACGGCATGCTGTCCTATGCCGACAACAGCAGCGCCAGTTTCAGCACCCGCTACAACCCGGCCTATGAAAGCACGCCGACGCTGGCGGCACTGGCCGGCGTCTACCACGGCACCATCGCCACGCCGGGCGAGCACGAAGACCTGACGCTGACCGTCGATGCCGACGGCAACATGAGCGGACCGCTGCTGTGCGGCTGCAACGTCAGCGCGGTGGCGGCGCCACTGGACACCGGCAACGCCTACCGGGTCAGGATCGAATTCACCGGCGGCGACCATCCGCTCAGCGACCAGGTATTTGACGGCACCGCCTATCTGGACGCCACCAGCGGACGGCTGGTGCTGATCGGCCGGATCGAATCGGACCAGGCACCGGCGATTTATGCCGGGAGCCGGGAACAGTAGCGGAGGCTGCGAACGATGCCGAGGTCCGCGCGCCGGAGCAGTGCTCCGGCCCTTCTTTTGCTGACTTCTCCTGGCGAGACAAGAAAAGCAAGTGGCTGCCCGGCCACACCCGGCTTGGCACCACGGCATAGAAACGATTTCGCCTGGCGACGAACGCCACCAGGTTCCCCTTGCAGAGCGCGTTTTCGCTTGCAAGCGAAAACCGTTTCGCAGGCAGACCGCATGCGGTCTGCATTCCCTGCTCAACCCTTCGCGGTAGCGACAGTGGATGAGTTGGCGAGTTGATGTGGCTGTGGCGATGGCCGTTGCTTTTGCTTTTGACCTGCCCCCGCTTTGGACGCTGCCGCCAAACTGTCCGGTAAATCGGATCAGAAACGAAACATGTTTGAGCGAAGCGAGTTGGTTTCGTTTCCCGATTTACCGGACAGTTTGGCGGGAAGCCGAAGGCCAGCGTCTTGCGGTCGCCTTTCTTTGCTTACTTTCTTTGGCGAGACAAAGAAAGTAAGTGGCCGCCGGGCCACCCCCGGCTTGTGGCCACGAAATAGCAGCCGACATCAACAAGCTGCGAACGCCGCTGGGTTCCCGCCTTCGCGGGAACGACAAACCAGAGGATCACTGAAGGATTCTCCCTGCAAAATCCGTCGAACATCAAGAAACGAAAAATACCGGAGTATATGTAAAATTCTCTTTATCCATGCCCGTAACAGAGCGTGCATCAAGGGAGTATATGAAATACCCGCAAACCTAAACACCCTCTCCGCTCACAACACCCCCTCCGCCCGCAGCACGGCAATCTGCGCCGCGTCATAGCCAAGCGCGGCCAGCACCTCGTCGTTGTGCTGGCCCAGTTCCGGCCCCAGCCAGCGGGTGGCGCCGGGTGTGGCGGACAGCTTCGGCGTCACCGCCGGCAGCTTGATCGGTGCACCATCGGCGAACGCATGCTGCTCGAACATGCCGCGTGCCAGGAATTGCGGATCGCGCAGCATGTCGCGCACCGAATAGATTTTGCTGACCGGAACGTCGGCCGCCTGCAGTGTTTCCAGCGCCGCGTCGATGGTCTGCGTGTCGCACCAGGACTGGATCGCGCCGTCGATCTCGGCGGTGCGCGGCACGCGGCCGTCGTTGCGCGCCAGTTGCGGATCGTCGGCCAGATCGGCGCGGCCGATCGCCCGCATCAGCCGCTTGAAGATCGCATCGCCATTGCCGGCGACGACGATGTTTTCGCCATCGCCGGTGGTGTAGGTGTTGGACGGCACGATGCCGGGCAAGGCGCCGCCGGTGCGCTCGCGCACCACGCCGGCGTGGTCGTATTCCGGCACCAGCGATTCCATCAGGTTGAACACCGCCTCGTACAGCGCGACATCGACCATCTGTCCCTGGCCGGCGATGCAATCGGCGCCGCTCTTGCCATTCCAGCGGCCGCCGGTGGCATCGCGGTGGCGCAGCGCCATCATCGCGCCGAGCGCGCCGTGCAGCGCCGCCACCGAATCGCCGATCGAGATGCCGATGCGCACCGGCGGCCGGTCCGGGTGGCCGGACACGTAGCGCAAGCCGCCCATCGATTCGCCGATCGCGCCGAAGCCGGGCAAATCCTTCATCGGCCCGCTCTGGCCGTAGCCGGACAGCCGCACCATGATGGCGGCCGGATTGATCCGCTTCAGGTCATCGTAACCGAGGCCCCATTTTTCCAGCACGCCGGGGCGGTAGTTTTCGATCACGATGTCGGCGTCCAGCGCCAGCCGCCGGGCGATCTCCTGCGCACGCGCATCCTTCAGGTTCAGCGTCACGCTTTTCTTGTTGCGCGCCTGCACCGACCACCACAGCGAGGTACCGTCCTTCAGCACGCGCCACTGGCGGATCGGATCGCCGCTGCCGGGCGCTTCGATCTTGATCACTTCGGCACCGAACTCGGCCAGCAGGCGCGAGCAGAATGGTCCGGCGATCAGCGTGCCCAGTTCCAGCACCTTGATACCGGCCAGCGGCCCCTGCGCTTGCTGCGTCTGCTCCGATGTCATCCCCGTCCCTTCATGTGCTGCGCCGGTCCAGCATCGCCCGCGCGATGGTGCCGGCATCGACGTATTCCAGTTCGCCGCCGACCGGCACGCCACGCGCCAGCCGGCTGACCTTCAGCCCGCGCGCCTTCAGCGTCTCGCTGATGTAGTGCGCGGTCGCCTCGCCTTCGCTGGTGAAATTGGTCGCCAGCACCACTTCCTCGACCACACCATCGGCGGCGCGCGCCACCAGCTTTTCCAGATGGATGTCCTTCGGGCCGATGCCGTCCAGCGGCGACAGCCGCCCCATCAGCACGAAGTACAGCCCCTTGTAGGTCAGCGTCTGCTCGATCATCACCTGATCGGCCGGCGTTTCCACCACGCACAGCAGCGCCGCATCGCGTTCCGGATCGCTACAGACTTCGCACACGTCCTGCTCGGTGAAGGTATTGCACAGCGCGCAGTGATGAATCTTCTCCACCGCCTGCGCCAGCGCCCGCGACAGCATCTCGGCACCCTGACGGTCGTGCTGCATCAGGTGATAAGCCAGGCGCTGCGCCGATTTCGGCCCGATGCCGGGCAGGCGGCGCAGGGCTTCGGACAGGAATTCGAGGCTGGAGGGGGATTTCACGGGGGTGTTGTTCGGGTGGGTAAATGGGCGATGTCGTTGCGGCGGGGGCGGGAATACATATTCCCCCAGTGGCGCCGCCATCCTGTCGTTCCCGCGCAGGCGGGAACCCAGTGGCGTTCGTTCCGCTCTGCTGAGTTTTCTATGGGAGCTAACCTTGCTCCACCGCTCTTTTTAATCAGTTGGGGACAGAGTAGCTCGGCGCCTGCGCGCCTCACAAACTCTGTCCCACAATAAATTAAAAAGGAATCTTGAAACCCGGCGGCAGCGGCATGCCGGCGGTCATGCCGGCCATCTTTTCCTGCGAGGTGGCTTCCGCCTTGCGTACCGCGTCGTTGAAGGCGGCGGCGACCAGGTCTTCCAGCATGTCCTTGTCGTCGGCCAGGAGCGACGGGTCGATGGCGACGCGCTTGACGTCGTTCTTGCAGGTCATCACCACCTTGACCAGGCCGGCGCCGGACTGGCCTTCGACTTCAATGGTCGCCAGCTGCTCCTGCATTTTCTTCATGTTGTCCTGCATCGCCTGCGCCTGCTTCATCAGGCCGGCGAGTTGGTTCTTCATCATCGGAATTCTCCTTCGATATGTGAAACGGGGGGATGAAGCGGTGTTTGTCCTGCTTCGTCCGGTTTATTCATGTCGTTCCCGCGAAGGCGGGAATGCATGCATTCCCCCAGTGTCGTTTGGTGGTGGCTCGAATGGTGATTCTGCGGGAACCAGCTTTACTCAATCTTCCTTCTTGATCAGTTGGGGACAGAGTAATTCGCCGCGCTGCGACGGCTCATAAACTCTGTCCCGCAATACTTTCGTTTAGTTGGGGACAGAGTAATTCGCCGCGCTGCGGCGGCTCATAAACTCTGTCCCGCAATCTATGAGACTGGCCTTATCGACCCCGGCACGATGGTGGCACCGAATTCGCGCATCATGCTCTGCACGAACGGGTCGTCGTGGATGATCCGTTCCGCCTCGCTCTGGCGCGCGGCGCGTTCGGCCACGGCCTGGGCGTTGGCGGTGTGCCGCACGGTGCCGGTTTCGCTGGTCACGCGCACCGGCAGGCCGAAGCGTTCGGTCAGCGCCGCCGCCAGCCGTTCGGCGCTGCCGCCGGACAACAGGGTATCGAGCGGGATGCGCAGGTGGCAATGGGCGCTGCCATGCTCCTGACGGAACGCCAGCAGTTCGCTCTGCTGCGCCAGTTGCTGGACCACGCCGCGCAACGGCAACGCAGCGGCCAATGCGGGCCAGTCGCCATCCCAGTCCAGCCCGCTCGAATCCACAGTAGCGGCCACGCTGGCGGGCGCGGGTTCTGCCACCGCTCGCGGCGGCGCTGGTGCCACGGCGGCGGGCGCCTCGGCACGCGGCGCGGCGACAGCCACGGCCGGCGCCGAAGCCTCCTCCGGCCAGATGTCGTCATCCCACGGCGGGCTGCTCTGCGACGGGCTGTCGGCGGCCATCGCCGGCGCCAACGGCTTTGCGAGCGACGGCGGCGGAGCGGGAGGCGGCGCCTTGCCGCGCGCCGCCTCCAGCGCTGCCCGCGCCGGGCTGAGCGGCCGTGCCGGCGCTGCCGGTGGCGACTCGGCAGCCGCCTGCGGCGCGCGCGGCCGGGCAGCCGGAACGACGGCGGCGGCCGTGCGCGGGGTGATCGCCAGCCGCGCTGCGCCGGCGCCATTGGCGGCCGGCCGGGCCGGCGGCGCGGCGCGCTCGCCATCGTCGCCGCCGTCGAGCGGACGGAAGGCCAGCATGCGCAGCAGCGTCATCGAAAAACCGGCGTATTCGTCCGGCGCCAGGCCGAGTTCGTTGCGGCCATGCACCGCGATCTGGTAGTACAGCTGCACTTGCTCGGCATCGAAACGGCCGGCCAGACGCAGGATGTCGTCACGCTCCGGCAGGTCAGTCGCCAGCGCTGCCGGCACCGTCTGCGCCAGCGCGATCCGGTGCAGCAGCACCGCCAGATCCTGCAGCGCGGCGCTGTAGGACAGGCTGCGCGCCGCCATGTCGTCGGCCACCGCCAGCAGGCCGGCGCCATCGTTGTCGGCCAGCGCGTCGAGCACGCGCACCAGATAGGTCTGGTCGAGCGCGCCGAGCATGCCCTGCACCGCTTCCAGCGTGACGCGGCCGGCGGCGTAGGCGATCGCCTGATCGGTCAGCGACAGCGCGTCGCGCATCGAGCCGTGCGCGCCCTGCGCCAGCAGGCGCAAGGCCGGCGCCTCGAATTCGATGCCTTCCTGACCGAGGATGTTGCCGAGGTGCTCGATGATGTGGCCGGGCGGCATCTGCTTCAGGTTGAACTGCAGGCAGCGCGACAGCACCGTGACCGGAATCTTTTGCGGATCGGTGGTGGCGAGGATGAACTTGACGTGTTCGGGCGGCTCTTCCAGCGTCTTCAGCATCGCGTTGAACGCGTGGCTGGTCAGCATGTGCACTTCGTCGATCATGTAGACCTTGAAGCGCGCATTGGACGGCGCGTACACCGCCTGCTCCAGCAACTGCGCCATTTCATCGACGCCGCGATTCGAGGCGGCATCCATCTCGATGTAATCGACGAAGCGGCCGGCGTCGATCGCCGTGCAGGCTTCGCAGACGCCGCACGGCTGCGCGGTGATGTCGCCATTGCCATCGGCGCCGGTGCAGTTGAGCGACTTCGCCAGGATGCGCGACAGCGTGGTCTTGCCGACGCCACGGGTGCCGGTGAACAGCCAGGCGTGGTGCAGCCGCTTCTGTTCCAGCGCGTGCGTCAGCGCCCGCACCACGTGCTCCTGGCCGACCAGCGTGTCGAAATTCCGGGGGCGGTATTTGCGGGCGAGAACCTGATAGGACATAGTCGGAACGAAGAAGGTATCGCCAGCATTTTACCCGACCCGCCGCCCGCTTCAGCCCGGCGCAGCGCGATCCAGGTAGCCGTGTACCAGAGCGCCGAGCTGGCGCCGGAATTCCTCCCGCGGCACGCGGTCCGGCTGGTACAGCAGGGTCTGGTACAGCAGGCCGTAGACCGCCGCGTGCAGCACCGCAGCGGCGCTATCGAGCGCCTCGGCGGCGGGCGGTGGCGCCGCCAGCAGCAGGATCGTCCGCCACAGTTCGATGAATTCGCGGTACAGGCTGCGCCAGGCGGCGGCGTCGGAAATCTGCCGCTCCAGTTCGATCAGCACCGACCATTCCTGCGGCCGCCCGGCGTGCAGCGCCACCAGGCTGTCCAGCACCGCATCGACCAGCAGCGCCAGCGGCTGCCCGCGCCACTGTTCGGCCGCTGCCAGCATGCAGGCGCCGGCGCCGCGAAAGCGCTGGCGGATGCAGTTGGCGGCGATCGAGCGCTTGCCGGGGAAATGTTCATAGACGGTGCCGAGGCCGACGCCGGCCACCAGCGCGATGTCGCGCATGGTCAGGCGGGCATAGCCCTTTTCCTGCAAAAGCCGAACAAAGGCATCCAGGATCGCGCCCTGGGTGGCGATGGAACGGGACTGGACCGGCTTGCGGCGCGGCTTCAGCGGGGCCTGGTTCACTTTATCTGACGACGGAGAAACACGAACATGGGCGGCGCGCGCCGGCGCTATGATGGGCCATGCGCCGGCCGCGGCCGTGCCCGCCATCATACTGAAGGAGAGTTCGCATGCAATGGCCCACCCATGAAGTCACCAACCAGGTCCCGCCGCTGGACGGCTACAACCTGTTCGCCTCCGACGTTGCGCTGGCCGATGGCCTGCGCCACGGCCACGGCGACTGGCACGCCGAACACCTGCTGCGCTACGGCGCCGAACTCGGCCGCCAGGAAGTGCAGCAACTGGGGGATCTGGCCAACCGCCACCTGCCGGAACTGCTGACGCACGACCGCGTCGGCCACCGCATCGACGCGGTCGAATTCCATCCAAGCTGGCACCGGCTGCTGGAAATCGTCCGGCGCGAAGCGCTGCAGGCGCTACCGTGGATGGAGCCGAAGCCGGGCGCGCAGGCGGCGCGCGCCGCCGCCTATTTCATGCAGACCCAGATCGAAACCGGCAGCCTGTGCCCGACCACGATGACCTTCGCGGCGATCCCGGTGCTGCAGAACGAGCCGGCGCTGTTCGCGCAATTGAAGGACAAGCTGTTCTCGCGTGAGCACGACGCCCGCGACCTGCCGCTGGAACAGAAGCGTTCGATCATGATCGGCATGGGCATGACCGAGAAACAGGGCGGCTCCGATGTCCGCACCAACACCACCAGCGCGCGCGCGCTGCACGGCCAGGGGCGCGGCGCCGAATACCTGATCACCGGCCACAAGTGGTTCTTTTCGGCGCCGATGTGCGACGCCCATCTGGTACTGGCGAAAAGCGAAGGCGGCCTGTCGTGCTTCTTCGTGCCGCGCTGGCGGCCGGACGGCAGCAAGAACGCGATCCTGATCCAGCGCCTGAAGGACAAGCTCGGCAACCGCTCCAACTCCAGCAGCGAGGTCGAATTCGAGGACGCCTGGGGCGTGATGGTCGGCGACGAGGGGCGCGGCATCCCGACCATCATCGAAATGGCCAACACTACCCGGCTCGATTGCGTGATCGGCAGCGCCGGCATCATGCGCGCCGCCTTCGTGCAGGCGGCGCACCACGCGCGCCACCGCAGCGCCTTCGGCCGTCAGCTGGCCGAGCAGCCGCTGATGCAGAACGTGCTGGCCGACCTGGCGCTGGAATCGGAAGCGGCGACGCGCCTGATGCTGCGGCTGGCGCGGGCGGTCGAGGCGCCGCAGGATCCGCTGGAACGCGCCTGGCGCCGCATCGTCACGCCGGCCGCCAAGTTCTGGGTCTGCAAGCGGGCGCTGGAATTCACCGGCGAGTGCATGGAAGTCTGGGGCGGCAACGGCTACGTTGAAACCGGGCCGCTGGCGCGGCTGTACCGCGAGGCGCCGGTGAATTCGATCTGGGAAGGCTCCGGCAACGTGATGTGCCTGGACGTCCTGCGCGCCGCCGAGCGCGAGCCGGAAGGTTTGCTGCTGCTGCTCGACGGCCTGGAACGCGACGCCGCCGGCCACGCCGCGCTGCGCCGGCTGGTGCAGGATCTGCGCAACGACTTCGGCACGCCGCCGGAACAGCGCGAGCGTTGCGCGCGGCGGCTGGCGCAGCGGCTGGTGCTGGCGCTACAGGGCGGCCTGATGCTGCAACAGGCGCCGGAAGCAATCGCCGACGCCTTCATCGCCAGCCGCGTCGATGCCGAATCCGGCCGCGTCTACGGCACGCTGGCGGCCGGCGCGCCGCAGCGCGAGATCCTGGCGCGCGCCTGGCCGCGCTAGATCAGCCGCGCCGTCCGGCTCAGCGGGCGACGATCAGGCGCAGGCCGAGCGCGACGAAGATGGAGCCGGCGATCCGGTCCAGCCAGAAACCGGCGCGCGGCGTGCGGTTCAGCCACTGGCCGACGGCGCCGGAGAAATAGCCGAGCAGCCCGAACAGGACCAGCGCCTGGGCGGTGAACAGCAAGCCGAGCTGGGCGGTCTGCCAGCCGGCGCCGCCGCGCTCGGCGGCAACGAACTGCGGCAGGAAGGACAGGAAGAACAGCACCACCTTCGGGTTGATCGCATTCGCCAGCAGGCCCTTGGCGAACAGCCGGCGCAGCGATTCGTCGGCGCCGGCGGCGGTTTCGACGCGGGCGCCGCCACGGCTGCGCCAGGCTTGCGCGCCGAGCCAGACCAGATACAGCCCGCCGCAGATTTTCAGTGTCGAAAACGCCAGCGGCGACGCCGCGATCAGCGCGCCGACGCCGAGCGTCGCCAGCAGCGTGTGCGACAGGCAGCCGAGCGCGCAGCCGAAGCCGAAGGCCATGCCCTGGCGGCGCCCGCGCGAAATGCCGACGCCGAGCACCATCAGGTTGTCCGGTCCGGGCGACACGGTGATCAGCATGGCGGCCAGCAGGAAGCCGAACAACTGTTCCGGGGAAAGCATGGGTCCTCCGTCAGAAAAAATGCCGGCGCGGCTTCACGGCACGCCCGGCGGCAGCGCCGCGCGCCGGCCCGGCAGCGTCGCCAGCAGCACGCCGGCCAGCGCCAGCGCGAAGGCGACGATCTGGATGCCGACCAGCCGCTCGCCGAGCGCGGCGACGCCGACCAGTGCCGCCGCCACCGGCAGCAGCACCGAAAACACCCCGGCGCGCGCCGCCGGCACCACCTTCAGCCCGGTCATCCACAGCCACACCGTCCAGACGCTGGCGGCCAGCGCGTAGAACAGCAGCAGCAGCCAGCTGCCGGCGCCGACCGCACCGAAATCGAAACCGGACGCCAGATACAGTCCCATCGGCGTCATCAGCGCGAAGCCCCACAGGTTGATGATGGCGCTGATGCGCTTCGGACTCAGCGACGCGGTCAGCTTCTTGCCGATCACCGCGTACAGCCCCTCGCACAGCACCGCGCCGAACACCAGCAGGTTGCCGAGCCAGGCATGCTGGCCAGCGGCCCCGGCGTCGCCACGGGCAGCCGCCAGCAGGCCGATGCCGAGCGCGCCGCAGGCGATCGCCGCCCAGATGCGGGCGCCGATGCGCTCCTTCAGCAGCAGCCACGACAACAGCGCCACCACCGCCGGAATCGCCGACATGATGACGCCGGCCGATACCGCCGAGGTCAGGCTGACGCCGGAAATCATGCAGAGCGTGAACAGGAAGTTGCCGAAGAAGGATTCGAGGAACACCAGCTTCCGGGTCTGGCGCGACATCGGCGGCTCGCCGGCCGGTTTCTTCAGCCAGCCCAGCATCGCCAGCGCGCCGATGCCGAAGCGCAGCCAGGCCAGCAGGAACACCGGCAGCGCCGCCGCCAGCGGTTTCGACAGCGCCACGTAGCAGCCCACCAGCGTCATGCTGAGGGCGAGAAAACCATAGGCGGCGGGACGGCTCGGGGTATAGCTCATCGGCATTCCGGCAAGGACAAGGCGGCGCGCCGGCGGCCGCCGCCAAGGTCGGCCATTCTGGCACGAACCGGCACGGCATCTTCGCGTTCTCGCGGCATATAAGGGAGTATAAGGTAACTTCGCAGAGCTGGCGCCCGGCACAGACTGCCTATAAGGGGAGTATATGCCGAACTGGATCAACTCATGGGGTCGCCAGCGATTCACCCTGCCCGGCCAGCGGCGGATCGCCTTCCAGCCGCAGCGGGCCGGCGCCGGAGAAGCGGTCGAGGTAGACGAAGATCACCGGCGTGATGAACAGCGTGATCACCTGCGACACCATCAGCCCGCCGACCACCGCCAGCCCGAGCGGCTGGCGCAGTTCGGCGCCGGCGCCCAGGCCGAGCGCGATCGGCAGCGCGCCCATCGCCGCCGCCAGCGTGGTCATCATGATCGGCCGGAAGCGCAGCAGGCAGGCGCTGCGGATCGCTTCCACCGGGTTCTTGCCCTCGCCGCGCTGAGCCTGCAAGGCGAAGTCGATCATCATGATGGCGTTCTTCTTGACGATACCGATCAAGAGCAGGATGCCGATGGTGGCGATCAGCGTCAGCTCGAAGCCGAACAGGCGCAAGGTCAGCAGCGCGCCGACCGCCGCCGACGGCAGCCCGGCCAGAATCGTGATCGGGTGGATGAAGCTTTCGTACAGCACGCCGAGCAGGATGTAGATGACGATCACCGCCAGCACCAGCAGCGCCACCTGGCTCGATTGCGAGGACTGGAACACCGCGGCGTCGCCGGAATACGAGGTGATGATCGACGCCGGCAGGCCGAGTTCGGTCTTGTAGCGCTCCATCTTTTCGGTGGCATCGCCGAGCGAGCCGTCCGGCGCCAGGTTGAACGAAATCGTCACCGCCTGCAGCTGGCCCTGGTGGTTGACCGACACCGGGCCGGCGGTGCGCCGCACCGTGGCCACCGACAGCAGCGGCACCAGCACGCCGGTCTTGCTGCGCACGTAGATCTTCGACAGATCGGATTCGTCCTGCTGGCCGGAATTGTCGCCCTGCAGGATCACCGAATAGCTGTTGCTGCTGGTGAAGATGGTGGAAACCTGGCGGTCGCCGTAGGCGCTGTACAGCGCGCTGCGGATGTCGGCGATCTGCACGCCGGCGGTGTTGGCGCGGTCGCGGTCGATGTCGAGCTGCGCCTGCAGGCCGTTCAGTTCGGAATCACTGGTGACGTCGCGGAAGATCGGATCGGCGCGCATCTTGTTCTGCATCTTTTCCGACCAGTCCGGCAGTTCGCCGGCGCGCACGCTCTGCAGCACGTACTGGAAGCGGCTCTTGCTGGCGCGCCCGCCCAGCCGCAGGTTCTGCACCGGCGTCATGTACACCGAGATGCCGGGCTGGCCGTTCAACTTGGCGCGCAATTGCTCCAGCACGCGGTCCATCGGCTGGCGCTCGGTGCGCGGCTTCAGACCGATGAACAGGCGGCTGCTGTTGCCGCTGGTCAGGCGCGAAGTGACATCGGAGACGTTCGGATCGTTCTGGATGATGTCGGCGGCGGTGGCGACCGCCTTGACCATCGCCGGATAGGAAATATCCTGCGCGCCTTCGATGGTGACGCCGATCTGGCCGATGTCTTCGTTCGGGAAAAAACCCTTCGGAATGCTGGCGAACAGCAGGCCGGTCAGCACGAAGGTGGCGGCGGCGATCAGCAGCACCGTCTTGCCGTGCCCGAGCGCCCAGTCCAGCCCGCGCGCATAGGCGTTCAGCGTGGCCTGGAAGATTTTTTCGAAACCGCGCCCGAGCCAGTTGTCCTGTTCGTGAGCGTCGTGGCGCAGGTAGCGGCTGCACAGCATCGGCACCAGCGTCAGCGACACCGCCGCCGACACCAGGATCGCCAGCGACACCACCACCGCGAATTCGTGGAACATCAGGCCGATCACGCCCGGCATGAAGAAGATCGGGATGAACACCGCCACCAGCGAGATCGAGATCGACATGATGGTGAAGCTGACCTCGCGCGAGCCCTTCAGCGCCGCCGCCAGCGGCTCCATGCCTTCCTCCAGGTAGCGCACGATGTTTTCCAGCATGACGATGGCGTCATCGACCACCAGCCCGACCGCGATCGTGATGCCGAGCAGGGAAATGTTGTCGAGGCTGTAGCCAAGCCAGTACATCAGCGCGCAGCAGCCGATCAGCGAAATCGGCAGCGACATCACCGGAATCGCCGTGGCCGATAGCCGCTTCAGGAACAGGAAAATCACCAGCACCACCAGGATGATGGTCAGGAACAGCGTGATCTTGACGTCGTGGATCGCCTCGCGGATCGAGGTCGAACGGTCGTTCAGCTGCAGGATGTTGATCGACTCCGGCATCTGCTTCTTGAACTGCGGCAGCGTCGCCTTGACCGCATCCACCACCGCCACCGTGTTGGCGTCCGGCTGGCGCTGGATCGCCAGCACGATCGACGGCTCGCCGTTGACCCAGCTGCCGCTCTTGACCTGCTCCACGCTGTCCTCGACGTCGGCGACATCGGACAGCCGGGTGGTCAGGCCGTTGCGGCTGCTGATCACCAGATTGCTGAATTCCGCCGCCGACAGCAGTTGCCGGTTGGCCTGGATCGTCAGCGTCTGGCGCGGCCCGTCCAGCACGCCGACCGGACTGTTGGAATTGGCCGCGCGTACCGCCTCGGCCAGTTCGTCCAGCGTCATGTTGCGCGCCGCCAGCTCGTCCGGCCGTACCTTGATCCGCACCGCATAGCGGCGCTGGCCGTACACCGCCACCTGGGCGACGCCGTCGATGGTGGAAATCGACGGCGAGATCAGGTTTTCGGCATAGTCGTCCAGCTCCGACAGCGACAGCGACGGCGAAGTCAGCGCCACCACCAGCACCGCCGCGTCGGCCGGGTTGACCTTGCGGTAGGCCGGCCAGGTGGTCATTTCCTGCGGCAGGCTGCGCTGCGCGCGCAGCAAGGCTGCCTGCACGTCGACGGCGGCGGCGTCGATGTCACGATCCGGCGTGAATTCCAGAACGATCGAGGTATTGCCGAGCGTGTTGGTGGAACTGATGGTGGCCAGCCCGGCGATGGTGGAAAACTGTTTTTCCAGCGGCGTCGCCACCGACGAGGCCATGATTTCCGCGCTGGCGCCCGGCAGCATGCCGGTGACGTTGATGACCGGCGTGTTGTAGCTGGGCAGCGCGGCGATCGGCAGTTTGGCATAGGCGAACAGCCCGACCACCACCACCGCGATCGACAGCAGCACCGTCATCACCGGACGGCGTATGCAGAGTTCGGAGATATTCATTTACTGCGCGCCGTCCGCTGGCTGGTCCGCCGCTGGCGCCGCTTCGCGCACCTTGGCGCCGGCGCGCAGGTTCTTCGCGCCTTCGATCACCACCCGCGTGCCGGGCTGGATGCCGGACACCGCGGCAACGCCATCGACCACCGCCTGCACCGCCACCGTCTGCGGCTGCACGGTCTGGTCCGGCTGCACCACATAGACGAACTGCCCGGTCGGCCCGGTGATCACGCCCTGCGCCGGAATCGTCACCGCCTGCGCCAGCGTGCGCGAGGTCATGCGCACGCTGACGAAGGTGCCGGGCCACAGCTTGCGGTCCGGATTGGCGAACTGCGACTTCATCAGAATGGTGCCGCTCTGGCTGTCGACGCTGTTGTCGATGAACATCAGCTTGCCTTCCAGTTCGCTGCCGTCCGGCAGTTCCACTGTCACCGGCGCGGCGCCGTCCGGATAGGTGGCGCGGATCTGCGCCAGTTCGCGTTCCGGCACCGCGAAGCTGACCGCGATCGGGTCCATCTGATAGATCGTCAGCAAGGGCGCGCCGCCCGGCTGCGCCAGGCTGCCGACATGCACGCTGATCGCGCCGATGCGCCCGCCGATGCCGGCGCGCACCTGGTTGTAGCCGGCGGCGACGCTGGTCGCCTCCAGCGCCGCCTGATTGGCCTGCAGCGCGCTGCGCAGCGAATCGACCTTGTTGCGGGCGCTGTCGACCACCGCCTGCGAGACGAATTTCTTGCTCAGCAATTCCAGATTGCGCTGCAGCACCTGCTCGGCGTCGGCCAGATCGGCGCGCTGGCTGGCAACCTGCGCGCGCGCGCGGGCGACGTTGGAGTCGTCGCCGCGCGCATCCAGCGTGAACAGCAGCTGGCCCGGCTGCACGTCCTGCCCTTCGCGCACATGCACCGCGCGCACCACGTTCTGGATCTGCGGCCGCACCTCGACGCTGTTGATCGCGGTAACCGAACCATTGGCATGCAGCGTGATCGGTATCGACTTCTGTTCCGCCAGCGCGGTCTTGACCGCCTGTCCGGCAGGTTTCGGCGGCGGCGCCTGCGCCGCCAGCCGCTGACGCACGCCAAAAAACACCGCCAGCGCAACCGCGGCCAGCGCCGCCAGGAAAAGGAAACCGCGGAATGTCAAACGCATATCGAGAATGGCAGTGAAAGGAAGGGCCGGCGGCGACCGCCACGCAGCGGGAAACAGCGCGCAGCGGCGCGCACCGAGTCTACGCGAATTTCCCTGGAAAAATTCGTTAGCTATGCTAAGCGTTCAAGCATACCATAGGGATATTTCATTCCCGTTGTTTTCCCTTCCCGCATGACCAAATCCGATTCTCCCGACACCGCCGACGGCGCCCCACGCGAACTGAGCCGCGCGATCGGCACCGTCTCGCACGACTGGCGCCAGCAGATGAACCAGCGCCTGAAGCCGTTCGGCCTGAACCTGTCGATGCGTCAGGTACTGCTGCAGTTGCACCGCCAGCCGCAAGGGCTGATGCAGCGCGAACTGGCGGCGCAGCTCGGCATCGAAGGCGCGACGCTGGCGCGCCTGCTCGATACGCTGGAACAGCGCCGCTGGATACGCCGGGTCCAGGCCGCCGACGACAAGCGCCGCAAGTACGCGGTCCTGACCGCCGGCGCCAGCGAACAGATCGCGATCATCGAAGGTCAGTCGGAAGAATTGCGCGGCCGCATGCTGGCGGGGCTGACGCCGGCCGAGATCGAAACCGGCCTGGCGCTGATGCGGCGCCTGCTGCACAACCTGCGGCAACCGTGAGGCGGAACGGGAAAAGGGGGAACGGCTGGAAAAATGAGGAAAGCGGAGAAGGCGAGCCTGATCTGCGGCACTTGCGGAGAATGACTGTGGCTGCTTCGTTCCCGACCTGACCAGATTGGCCATGCCGCAATGCGCAGGGGCCCGCCGATGCGCATTGTATCCCATCCGCCGATGCGCCGGCCAGCGCCAGCCGGAATTCAGCTGGATGATGGATAGATTGATGCATATCAATCCCACCTGCCGGGGTTCACTCCTAATATAATGCCGGCAACATTAATTTTTCCATTTGGAAATTAGAACGGTCACGCTGCCGGCGTGTCCCGGCACCAGCTTCCCTCCGCCCCATCCCGCTGCACCAGCCCCCTGTTTCGCTTCCCGGAGATTTCCCGACAATGTCGTTTACCAATCTGAAAATCGGCCAGCGGCTGGCGCTCGCCTTCGGCATCGTGCTGGCCCTGCTATTGAGCATCACCGCGCTCGGCGTGGCGCGCCTCGGCACGCTGCACCGGAATGCCGACCTGATCATCAGCGACCGCTATCCGAAAGTGACGCTGGCCAACCACGTGCTGGATGACATCAACCTGATCGCGGTGGCGATGCGCAACGCGATGATCCTCGACGACCAGGAAAAAGTCCGCGCCGAACTGGCGGCGATCCCGCTGGCGCGCCAGCGCATCGACAAGAATCTGAAGGAACTCGACCGCCTGCTGTCGACGCCGCAGGGCCGGGCGAGCCTGAAACGGATCATGGATGGCCTGGCCGGCTACCGCGCCGGGCAAAACCAGTTCCTGCAACTGATGGCCGAAGACCGCAAGGCCGAAGCCGGCGCGCTGCTGGTATCCACCGTGATGCAGGCGCAGACCGCCTACATGAACAACGTCAAGGACCTGGTGACGCTGGTCGATCAGCTGATCGCCGCCGAAGCGCCGCGCGCCGCCGAGGACTATCACTACGGCGTCGCCATCATGCTGGCGCTGTCGGCGCTGGCGGCATTGCTGGCCGCCGTGTTCGGCACGCTGGTCACGCGCAGCGTCACGCGGCCGCTGAAGCGCGCGGTGCGGATCGCCGACACGGTCGCCGCCGGCGACCTCGGCAGCCGCATCGAAGCCCGTGGCCGCGACGAGGCGGCGCAACTGATGCGGGCGCTGAAGAACATGAACGATAGCCTGGTGACGATCGTCGGCTCGGTGCGCAACGGCACCGACGCGATCGCCACCGCCTCCAGCCAGATCAGCGCCGGCAACATGGACCTGTCGGCGCGCACCGAATCGCAGGCCAGTTCCCTGGAACAGACCGCGGCATCGATGGAACAGCTGACCGCCACCGTCAAGCAAAACGCCGAACACGCGCGCCAGGCCAACCAGCTGGCGCTGTCGGCTTCCGACGTCGCCAGCCGCGGCGGCGCGGCGGTGGCGCAGGTGGTCGATACGATGGGTTCGATCAACGCCTCGTCGAAAAAGATCGTCGACATCATCGGCGTGATCGACGGCATCGCCTTCCAGACCAACATCCTGGCGCTGAACGCGGCGGTGGAAGCGGCGCGTGCCGGCGAGCAGGGGCGCGGCTTCGCGGTGGTGGCCTCGGAAGTGCGCAATCTGGCGCAGCGCTCGGCCGCCGCCGCCAAGGAAATCAAGACGCTGATCGACGATTCGGTCGGCAAGGTCGAAACCGGCGCCGAACTGGTAAATCAGGCCGGCGCAACGATGAACCGCATCGTCGACAGCGTCCGCAGCGTCACCGAGATCATGGCGGAAATCACCGCCGCCTCGGCCGAGCAGACCGCCGGCATCGAGCAGGTCAATCAGGCAGTGGCGCAGATGGACGAAGTGACCCAGCAGAACGCCGCGCTGGTCGAGGAAGCGGCGGCGGCGGCCGGCGCGCTGCAGGACCAGGCCGAACGGCTGCTGCGCGAAGTCAGCGTGTTCCGCGTCGGCGGCGCGGCGGCCCCGGCGCTGCCGCCCGCCTGATTCCCGACTCCGGCGCGCCACGGATGAACCAGCCCCACCCAAAACACGACGCCGGCCGCTGGCTGGCCTGGCTGTTCCTGCTGGCCGGGCTGCTGGCGACCGGCATCGCCTGGCACCTCGGCAACCGGATGGTGCAGCAGGAGCTGGCGGCGCAGCTAGATACCCGCGCGCGCGAGGCCCAGCACAGTCTGGCGCGCCAGATCGACGCCTATTCGGAAGTGTTGCGCGGCCTGCAGGCGCAGCTGGCGGCCGATCCGGCGCTGCCGTCGGCGACCTTCCAGCGCATCGCCACGTCGCTGCAACTGGAGCGGCGCCTGCCCGGCATCCAGGCGGTCGGCTACAGCGCCCGCGTGCCGCAGGCGGATGGCAACGACGCCTTCATCGTGCGCTATCTGGAACCGCTGGCGCGCAATCGCGCCGGCCTCGGCATCGACCAGGGCGCCGATGCGCGCCGGCGCGCGGCGATCGAGCATGCGCGCGACAGCGGCGGGCTGGCGGCCAGCGAGCGGCTGCGGCTGTACGCGGTCCCCGGCGATGTCGACGGCACCGTGTTCTTCCTGCCGCTGTACGACGGCGGCGGCATCCCGGACACCGTGAGCGAGCGGCGCCAGCACTTTGCCGGCTTCGTGTTCCTGGCGGTGCGGCTGGATGACATGCTGGGCGGCGTGTTCGGCCCGGAACTGGTGGACCTGGCGATCCGCATCCACCGCCGCCCGCCGGCCGCCACCGAAGTGCAGCTGCGCCTGCAGCCGCAGCCGTCCGACCTGATCTTCGACAGCGCCCCCGGCGCATCGCTACCGGGACCGGAACGCCTGCTGCAGCTGCCGGTGGGCGGCAACGTCTGGCAGATCGGCGTGCGCGCCCGGCCCTCCTCCGCCTACCGTTCGCAAGCCTGGCTGCCGCCGCTGGCGGCAGCAGCCGGCGCGCTGCTGTCGCTGCTGGCGTTCGTCTTCATGCGCACGCTGATCGCCTCGCGCCGCCGCGCCGAACGCTCGCTGCAGGACAACGAGCAGCGGCTGGAACAGATCATGGAATCGATCGACGACGTGCTGTGGACCGTCGAACTGCCATCCGGCCGCATCAGCTACGTCAGCCCGGCGATCGAGCGCGTCTACGGCCGCCCGGCCGCCGATTTCTACCGCAACGCCCGGCTATGGCTGAAGCTGCTGCACCCGGATGACCGGGCGGCGGTGCGGGCGCTGGCCGTCCGCCTGCACGACGCCCGCCATGACCATCAGGAAACCCTGCACTGCCGCGTGCTGCGTCCGGACGGCAGCGTCCGCTGGCTGCGCCACACGCTGCACTACGTCGCCGGCGAACGGCCCGGTCACGGCCGCCTGCACAGCGTCGCCAGCGACGTCACCGAGGAATACCAGTTGCAGCAGCTACTGCAGCGCGGCAACCGGGCGCTGCGGGCGATCCACGAATGCGACGCCAAGATCGCCGCCGCCGAGGACGAACCGGCGCTGCTGCAGGCGATCTGCGACGTGGTGGTCAAGGCCGGCTACCGGATGGCCTGGACCGGCCTGCTGGCGGCGGACGGCGCCAGCATCACATTGGCCAGCATCGCCGGCGAAAGCCAGGACTACATCGACAGTCTGCGCCAGCCGCTGGCGGAAGATCCGTACCGGCTGCGCACCATCGCGGCGGCGCTGCAAAGCGGCCGGCCGGTGGTGGCCACGGATTTCCGCCAGGAAGCCGACCGTCCCTGGCGCGACGACGCGCTGCGCCACGGCTTCAACAGCAAGGTAGCGCTGCCGCTGGTGCAGAATGGCCAGACCATCGGCGTCTTCAACATCTACGCCGCCGAAACCGACGCCTTCGACGGCGAGGAACTGGAATTGCTGGAAGGGCTGGCCGGCAGCATGCTGGCGGCATTGCAGGCGCTGCGCCACCGGCAGGCGCGGGCGGCGGCGGAAGCGGCGCTGCGGCTGCGCGAACGAGCCATCGAGGCCAGCGCCAACGCGATCATGATCGCCAACGCCCGCCGTCCCGGCTTTCCGGTCGAATACGTCAACCCGGCCTTCGAGCGCATGACCGGCTACCCGGCCGCCGAAATGCTGGGCCGCAGCCTGGCAGTGCTGCACGCCGGTGACCGCGACCAGCCGGGGCTGGCGGAAATCCGCGCGATCCTGGCCGAGCAGCGCGAAGGCGATGCCACGCTGCGCAATTACCGCAAGGACGGCACGCCGTTCTGGAGCCGCGTACACATCGCGCCGGTGCGCGACGAGAGCGGCGCGGTCAGCCACTTCGTCGCCGCCAAGTACGACATCACCGAAACCCGCCAGTATCAGGAGCAGCTGGAATTTCAGGCGCGCCACGATGAACTGACCGGGCTGCCGAACCGCAATCTGCTGCGCACCCGGCTGGATCAGGCGATCGCCGAAGCCGGCCGGCGCGGCGAGTCGCTGTGGGTGGCTTTCCTCGATCTCGATCACTTCAAGTTCATCAACGACACGCTCGGCCATGGCGCCGGCGACACGATGCTGCGGATGATTTCCGAGCGCCTGACCCAGGCGCTGCGCGTCGGCGACACGGTGGCGCGGCTGGGCAGCGACGAATTCGTGCTGATCCTGCCGGCGGGCGGCAGCACCGACAACACCGAACTGCTGCAGCGCATGATGGCAGCGGTGGCCGCGCCGATCGAAATCGGCGGCCACCGCTTCTACCCGACCTGCAGCGTCGGCGTCGCCCAATACCCGGCCGACGGCGGCGATGCCGAAACGCTGATCCGCCACGCCGACATCGCGATGTACCACGCCAAGGCCAGCGGCCGTGACAACCACCAGTTCTTCACCGCCGCGCTGAACAGCCGCGCGCTGGAGCGGCTGCGGCTGGAAGCCGATCTGCGCGATGCGCTGGAGCGCGACGAATTCGTGCTGCACTACCAGCCGCAGGTCTGCCTGCAGAGCGGCCGCGTGATCGGCATGGAAGCGCTGATCCGCTGGCAGCATCCGCGCCTGGGGATGGTGTCACCGGGCCGCTTCATCGCGCTGGCGGAAGAAACCGGACTGATCGTGCCGATCGGCAACTGGGTGCTGCGCACCGCCTGCCGCCAGAACCGCGCCTGGCAGGACGCCGGCCTCGGCCCGCTGCGGGTCGCCGTCAACCTGTCGGCGCGCCAGTTCACCGACCCGGACCTGGCGCCGGCGATCATTGCGGTGCTGGAAGAAACCGGGCTGGCGCCGCGGCATCTGGAAATCGAACTGACCGAAGGGCTGGTGATGGCCAACGTCGAGCACACCATTGGCGTGCTGCGCCAGCTGAAGGCGGCCGGCCTGCAACTGTCGATCGACGATTTCGGCACCGGCTATTCCAGCCTGTCCTATCTGAAGCGCTTCCCGCTCGACGTGCTGAAGATCGACCAGTCGTTCGTGCGCGACATCGCCACCGACTCCGACGACGCGGCGATCGTCGCCTCGATCATCGGACTGGCGCACGGCCTGCGCCTGCACGTGATCGCCGAAGGGGTGGAAGACCAGGCGCAGCTGGACTACCTGCGGGCGCACGGCTGCGACCAGATCCAGGGCTACTACTTCAGCAAACCGCTGCCGGCGGCGGCGATGGAAGAACTGCTGCGCTCCGGACGCACACTCGCACCGTCTCCGTCGGAAATTTAAAAAAGAGGGAGTATGTGATGTAAAAGTCCGGTTGATGCCCGCCACAGGCCGGCATCATGGGGAGTATATGCGTCCCCGTTACAGCCCGAGCTGCTGCCAGATGCCATCGACGCGTTTTTTCACGTCAGCGCTCATGACGATCGGCCGGCCCCACTCGCGGCTGGTTTCGCCCGGCCACTTGTTGGTGGCGTCTATCCCCATCTTGCTGCCGAGGCCGGAAACCGGCGAGGCGAAGTCCAGGTAATCGATCGGCGTATTGTCCACCAGCGTGGTATCGCGCAGCGGATCGACGCGGGTGGTGATCGCCCAGATCACTTCCTTCCAGTCGCGAATGTCGACATCCTCATCGACCACCACGATGAACTTGGTATACATGAACTGCCGCAAAAAACTCCAGACGCCGAACATCACCCGCTTGGCGTGGCCCGGATAGGCCTTCTTCATCTGCACCACCGCCATCCGGTAGCTGCAGCCTTCCGGCGGCAGGTAGAAATCGGTGATTTCGGCGAACTGCTTCTGCAGCAGCGGCACGAACACCTCGTTCAGCGCCACGCCCAGCACCGCCGGCTCGTCCGGCGGCTTGCCGGTGTAGGTCGAGTGGTAGATCGGCTCGCGCCGCATCGTGATGCGGTCGATCGTGAATACCGGAAACCAGTCCTGCTCGTTGTAATAGCCGGTGTGGTCGCCGTAGGGGCCTTCCAGCGCATGTTCGTAACCGGACGGATGCGACTCGTCCGGATAGATATGCCCTTCCAGCACGATCTCGGCCGAGGCCGGCACCTGCAGCGTGCTGCCGATCGCCTGGGTCAGTTCGGTGCGGCTGCCGCGCAGCAGGCCGGCAAACTGGTATTCCGACAGATTGTCCGGCACCGGCGTCACCGCGCCCAATATGGTGGCCGGATCGGCGCCCAGCGCCACCGCGACCGGATACGGCTGGCCCGGATGCGCCAGGCAATGCTCGCGGAAATCCAGCGCGCCGCCGCGCTGCGCCAGCCAGCGCATGATCACCTTGTTGCGGCCCAATACCTGCTGGCGGTAGATGCCGAGGTTCTGCCGCTTCTTGTGCGGCCCGCGCGTGATCACCAGTCCCCAGGTAATCAGCGGCGCGACGTCACCCGGCCAGCAATGCTGGATCGGCAGCCGCGCCAGATCGACGTCATCGCCCTCCCAGACGATTTCCTGGCAGGCTGCGCCGCGCACCAGCTTCGGCGCCATGTCCCACAGCGACTTCAGCATCGTCCCCATGCCGAGCGCATCCTTCCAGCCCTTCGGCGGCTCCGGCTCCTTCAGCGCCGCCAGCAGATGACCAATCTGGCGCAGCGCGCCGGTATCCTCCGCGCCCATGCCGAGCGCGACCCGGCGCGGCGTGCCAAAAAGATTCGCCAACACCGGAATTGTCTGGCCGGTCGGCTGGTCGAAGATCAATGCCGGCCCGCCGGACCGCAAGGTGCGGTCACAGATTTCGGTCATCTCCAGGTGGGGCGAAACCGGCAGTGAAACGTGCTTCAGCTCCCCCAATTGTTGCAATTTCGCAAGAAAGTCGCGCAAATCTGAATATTTCATCTTTTTTTGCTTCTTTTAGAGAACCCGAGGGTGTATGAAAAAACCCGCCCAAGCACTTGATTTTTCTGAATTTTGCTGCGGCGCAGCAGAATAAATAAGATTTACAAGTAATGATTATTCGATTTGATAGTATTGACTCGATATAAAGTGGTCCCTACAATTCGCGCAACTTGAACGGCCCCAGTCTTTTTGGACCGCTTCAGCATTTCACGGGATCGGGGTCCCAACGACATTTTAAGGAGTGTTTTCAAAAGGCGTCAGCCTTCTCCCCCGACCAGTTGCCTGCGACTGAAATCCGCACCGCCCGGTGGCTTCTCAGGAACAGCAGACAGCTCCGACGTTTGCCGCGCGCCCCGCGGCGGCAGACGATATTGATTACGGTGTCCGCGCCCATCCGCGGTTTCGATGGACTTTCCTGCCGCTGTCCGGCAGGGCGCACACCGCGACGATCAGGAGGTTCAGTGTCAAACGCATCGCTTACGGCGCCGGACGGCGCCCCGAGTGCCGCATCCTCCGCGTGGAAAACCATTACACGCGACGTCAGGAACGGCCTCGCCATTCTTACCCACCACGCGTTGTTGATCGTGGGCGCCATCGCCATCGCTCTGGTCGCCACGCTGTGCTTCAAGCCGGAACTGGCCAGCCGCCTGCCGCAATGGCCGCTCGCCGCAGCCGGCACCGACAACGGCCCGGACCTGGCCGCCGCGCAGGCGGCGATGAGCAGCGCCGAACATGCCGGCGCGGTCGCCACGCTGGTACAGGAACCCGCCGCCAAGGCCGCGCCGAGCGACCACCAGCAGCAGCAATGGGTCACGCAGTGGCTGTCCAAGCGCTACCGCGTCGCCTTCGACGCCACCCGCATGCTGGTCGGCGCCGCCTACAACACCGCCAACGAAATCAAGCTCGACCCGCTGCTGATCCTGGCCGTGATGGCGATCGAATCCGGCCTTAACCCGTTCGCCGAAAGCCCGGTCGGCGCGCAAGGGCTGATGCAGGTGATGGCCAAGGTGCATCACGACAAGTTCGAAAACCTCGGCGGCGTCCAGGCGGCGCTGAACCCGGTCGCCAACATCAAGGTCGGCTCGCTGATCCTGAAGGACTACATGACGCGCGGCGGCTCGGTCGAAGCCGGCCTCAAGATGTACGTCGGCGCCGCCGCCTTCGACACCGATTACGGCTACGGTTCGCGGGTGCTGGCCGAATACCGGCGCCTGAAGGACGTCTCGGCCGGCAAGAAGGTACCGACCATCACCACCGCGCGCGCCGCGCCGAAGCCGCGCCCGGCCACCAGCGAAACGCTGCCGGCCGAAGCGGAAAACCAGGCCGACGCCACGCAGAAGCAATCGCAGGCTGACAACAGCCAGGCCGGCGACAGTCAGACCGCCGCGCTGTAACGCCAGCCGGCGCCGCGCCACTCCCCTCCCGGCCATCGTGCCGCGAGGGGATTGTTTTTTCCGGCGACTGGCGCCGCTGCTCCGCCGAAAATTCCTTGAACTTCGCCCCCGCCCGCCTCTCTATCCTCTGTAGTTGCTCTTTTAACCACGACGAGAGGCTGAGCATGAACAAGGACCAGATCAAGGGCACCGCCAAACAAATGACCGGCAAGATGCAGGAAAGCGCCGGCAAGATGGTCGGCAGCCGGGAACAGGAAGCCAGGGGACTCGGCAAGCAGGCCGCCGGCAAGGTGCAGAAAAGCGTCGGCGACATCAAGGAAGCGGTGAAAAGCCCGAGCCGCCATCACTGAGCCGGCGGCGCCCTTCCCGAAGCCCGTTCCGTGCGAACGGGCTTTTTCATGCCCGAGACGGCTCCTCTGACGGCGCCGCCTCGCTGCCGGCCGCCAGCCACAGCACGCCGGCCAGCGTCAGCGCGCCGCCCAGCCACTGCCAGCCGGCCAGCGATTCCGCCAGCAGCCAGCCGGCCAGCGCCACCGTCACCACCGGTTCCAGTGTCGACAGCATCGCCGCCAGCGACGCGCCCAGCCGTTTCAACCCGGCAAAGAACGCCATCACCGCCACCACCGTCGATACCAGTGCAACACCGGCAACCCCGCCCCAGCCGGCCGCCGTACTGGGGAAATGCGGCGCGTCGCCAGCCCAGGCGCGCAGCAGTGCCGCCGCGCCCAATACCGTGGTGGCGGCCAGGCACACCACCGTGGTGGTCAGCAGCGGATCGACGCCGCGCGTGATGCGCGCACCGGCGACGATGTAGCAGGCATACACCAGCGCCGCCGCCAGCCCCAGCAAAATCCCGGCGGCATCGGCGCCGCCAGCGGCCGGATGCGGCCCGATCACCAGCAAGGTGCCGGCACCGCACAGCAGCAGCGCGCCCAGCTTGCGCGGCGTGATGCGCTCGCCCAGCAGCGCCGCCGCCAGCAGCGTGACGATGGTCGGATAGGTATACAGCAACAATGCCACCAGCGAAGCCGGCGCGTGATTCAGCGCAGCGAAATAGCACCACGACATGCCGGCATAGCCGATCCCGCCCATCGCCGCCAGCAACGCCAGCGTCCGTGGCGGCGGCCAGCGCAAGCGGCGCAACCGCGCCACCGTCAGCAGGATCAGCCCGGCGGCGGCGAAGCGCGCCAGCAGCACGCCGCCGACATCGGCACCGCCGGCATAGGCGATGCGCGCGAAGATCGCCATCGCGCCGAAGCCGGCCGCCGACAGCGCGATCAGCAATACCCCCTGCCAGCGCACACGGCGCCGCACCGCTTCCTCGTCGTTCCGCATGTTTTCCCCTGATCCGGTGGGCGGCCATTGTAGCCCAGGGCAGTGTCCGGCCATGCCGGGGCCGGCGGCGTGCTACGGTAAAATGCCCGGTCCACCTTCCACCGAAACATTTCCCGATCCGCCATGAGCAACGCATCCGCCGGCCGTCCGCCGGCCAACGACAAGAACAACGCCAGGACCGAAGCGCCGGCAGCCTCCAATTTCCTGCGCGCCGTCATCGACGCCGACCTCGCCAGCGGCAAGCACGCCGGCCGCCACGACCGCCAGCAGCACCCGCTGCCAGCCGTGGTCACGCGCTTCCCGCCGGAGCCGAACGGCTACCTGCACATCGGCCACGCCAAATCGATCTGCCTGAACTTCGGGCTGGCGCGCGACTACGGCGGCCGCTGCCACCTGCGCTTCGACGACACCAACCCGGAAAAGGAAGAACAGGAATACGTCGATACCATCATCGACAGCGTGCGCTGGCTCGGCTTTTCCTGGGAACACGAACAGCGCAGCCACCTGTACTACGCCAGCGACTATTTCGGCCAGCTGTACGCGATGGCCGAATACCTGATTTCCGCCGGCCACGCCTACGTCGATAGCCAGAGCGCCGCCGACATGGCCGCCAATCGCGGCAGCTTCAACGAGCCGGGCAAGAATTCGCCGTTCCGCGACCGCCCCGCCGCCGAATCACTCGACCTGTTCCGCCGCATGAAGGCCGGCGAATTCGCCGACGGCACCCACGTGCTGCGCGCCAGGATCGACATGGCCTCGCCCAACATGAACATGCGCGACCCGGCCATCTACCGCATCCGCCACGCGCACCACCACCGCACCGGCGACGACTGGTGCGTCTACCCGATGTACGACTACGCGCACCCGATCGAGGACGCGATCGAATACGTCACCCACTCGGTCTGCACGCTGGAATTCCAGGATCACCGGCCGTTCTACGACTGGGTGCTGGAGCGCCTCGCCGAAGGCGGCTTCTTCCAGAAACCGCTGCCGTATCAATACGAATTCGCCCGCCTGAACCTGACCTACGTCGTCACCAGCAAGCGCAAGCTGCGCCAGCTGGTCGAACAAGGCATCGTCGACGGCTGGGACGACCCGCGCATGCCCACCATCGTCGGCATCCGCCGGCGCGGCTACACGCCGGAAGCGCTGCAACTGTTCTGCGAACGGATCGGCGTCACCAAATCCGACGGCTGGATCGACTACGGCGTGCTCGATACCTGCCTGCGCGAAGACCTCGACCCGAAGGCGCCGCGCGCCGCCGCCGTGCTGCGGCCGCTGAAACTGATCATCGACAACTTCCCGGAAAACCTCGCCGAGGAATGCAGCGCGCCGATCCACCCGCAGCACCCGGAACGCGGCCAGCGCAGCTTCCCGATCAGCCGCGAACTGTGGATCGAACAGGACGACTTCATGGAAACCCCGACCAAGGGCTATTTCCGCCTCTACCCGCCGACTGCCGACAAACCCGGCAACCGCGTGCGCCTGCGCTACGGCTACGTGGTCGAATGCACCGGCTACGACAAGGATGAAAACGGCAAGGTCGTCGCGGTCCACTGCAACTACCTGCCCGACAGCCGCTCCGGCACCGAAGGCGCCACCGCCTACAAGGTCAAGGGCAACATCCACTGGGTCAGCGCCGCGCACGCGCTGGAAGCCGAGGTGCGGCTATACGACCGCCTGTTCACCGACCCGCAGCCGGACGCCGGCGGCAAGGATTTCCTGCAGGCGCTGAATCCGGATGCGAAGGAAGTGGTCACCGCCTATCTGGAACCGGGATTGAAGCAGGCGCAGCCGGAAGACCGCTACCAGTTCGAGCGGCAAGGGTATTTCGTCGCGGACAGAGTGGATTCGCAGCCGGGCAAGCCGGTGTTCAATCGGGTGGTGACGTTGAAGGATAGCTGGAAGTAAATTTCCCGCGAACGCATGCGCTGCGTCCAGCTTCAGGAACACAGCGATTCGGCGTACCATGAAAAACCTTCTGGAGGTCGATCCATGCATTCTCTACTCGATGAAATCAACCGGCTTGCGCTGCCGGAGCGGATTCAACTGGTGGAAGACCTGTGGGACAGCGTCGCGCTGCAAGCCACGGCTCTGCCGATCAGCGACAGGCAACGCGAAGAACTCGATCGCCGCCTCGCACTACACCAGCAGAACCCGGCGGGCGGCGTCTCGCTCGACACCATTGCCGACAAGCTCGGCATATCCCTGTGAGCTTTCTGGTCAGGTTCAAACCGGCAGCAGAAGCGGAAATCGTCGAAGCATTTCACTGGTACGAACAGCAGTCATCCGGATTGGGCAGCGAATTCCTGCGGTCGGTGAAACAGGCCGAAGCCATGCTGGCCCGCAACCCGCTTCAATATCAAGTGCAATACAAGGAAGTGCGCCGCGCCTATCTGCGGCGCTTTCCGTATGCGCTGCACTATATCGTCGAGAAAGAAGTGGTCTCGGTGCTGGCGTGTTTTCACTTCAGGCGTGATCCGAAGCGATGGAGCGATTGAGGTCGGTGAAGGAATGCCGCAAATGCGCATGGCAATCCGCCGTAGCCCCAGGTGAAGCAAGATACAATCCCGACGATTTCCATCCGTCCTCCCGGACTCATTTTCCAAGCTCATGACCGACACGACCCAACTCCCGCCCCTCCCCGACCGCCTCTCGATCAACCCGCAAAGCCGCCACTACAACCCCGACCTGCTGCAACAGGAAGTCGGCATCCGGCTGAACGGCAAGGAACACACGAACGTGGAGGAGTACTGCATCAGCGAAGGATGGATTGCCGTGGCTTCCGGCAAGGCCAAGGACCGCAAGGGTAATCCGCTGCTGATCAAGCTGAAAGGCCAGGTCGAAGCTTTTTATCGGTGATCCGGAAGCCCGGTAGCAAGCGGACCGCCTTGCGCTCGGCCGCATGGCCAGCGGCGTAACGACATCGAGACGCCCACAAAAGGACTGGCCTGTCTCTCGTGACAGGCCAGAAAAGATCAGAACCACCGCACTTTTCCGAGCCAATTGCCCTATGCCCCTGCTTGACTGGCTGCACAAATCCCAGGCGGTCCATGCCGCCACCAGGACGCCTTTCCGTTTGCTGAACGTCGAAAGCGTGCATGGCGATCCGGGCGCCGACAACTGGCTGATTCAGGGCGACAATCTGGAAGCGCTGAAGGCGCTGCTGCCCTTCTATGCCGGGCGGGTGAAGTGCATCTATATCGATCCGCCGTACAACACCAGAAGCGCCTTCGAGCATTACGACGACAATCTCGAACACAGCCAGTGGCTGTCGATGATCTATCCCCGGCTGGAACTGCTGCGCGAACTGCTGGCCGAGGATGGCAGCATCTGGGTTTCCATCGATGACAACGAGGCGCATTACCTCAAGGTAGTGATGGACGAGGTGTTTGGGCGAGGGAATTTTGTAGCTTCAAATGTTTGGCAGAAGCGCTATTCCCGTGAGAACCGCGAAGCTATTGGAGATGCACACGATTACGTACTGCTATATGCAAAATCCCCAATAAAATTCAAGGAAACAAGGAATTTATTACCCCTAGGGAGTAAGCAACAAGCTCTATACAAAAACCCCGACAATGATCCAAGGGGGCCATGGCAAAGCGTATCTCTGTTGGCACAAGGTTATCGGCCAAATCAGATGTACGAAATCGTTGCCCCGAATGGAAAATCTCATTTTCCACCGCCAGGAAACTGTTGGAAAGTAATTCGCCCTGAATACGAGAAGTTAGTTACAGAAAATCGTCTCTATTTCGGGAAGGATGGGCAAGGAGTACCACGCCGAAAAGAATTTCTTAAGTTAGCCAAGGGATTAGTTCCTTGGACTTGGTGGCCGCACGAGGAAGCCGGACACAACGACGAATCGAAAAAGGAATGCAATCTACTTTTTGGAGCAGACGTTAGCTTTGGGACACCGAAACCCGAGCGCCTGCTCCAACGCATCATCCACATCGCCACCAACCCCGGCGACATCGTCCTCGATTCCTTCCTTGGCTCCGGCACCACCGCCGCCGTCGCCCACAAGATGGGCCGCCGCTACATCGGCATCGAGATGGGCGAACATGCCCGCACCCATTGTCTGCCGCGCTTGCAGAAGGTGGTCGATGGCGAGCAAGGCGGGATTTCGCAGGCAGTCGGCTGGCAAGGCGGCGGCGGTTTCCGCTTCTTCAGCCTCGGCCAGCCGGTGTTTCTGGCGGATGGCGGCATCAATCCGGAAATCCGCTTCAACACGCTTGCGGCCTGGGTCTGGTTTCAGGAAACCCGCACGCCGTGGGAGCCGCCGCGCGACGCCGAACCGACACCATTGCTGGGCAACCATGAAGGCAAGGTGTTTGCGCTGCTTTACAACGGCATTCTTGGCGACCGCCGGCCGCAGGCCGGCAATGTGCTCACCACGGCGGTGCTGGCTGCCCTGAAGGCGCTGCTGCCGCAACACACCGGCGCCTGGGTCGTCTTCGGCGAGTCGTGCCGCCTGTCGCCGCAAAGGCTGGCGGCGGAAAACATCCGCTTCAAGCAGATTCCCTACGACATCAAGGCGCGCTGATCATGAGCCTGACCCTGAAGCACTATCAAAGCCAGGCGCTGGCGGTGCTGGCCCGCTTTTTCGATCTGGCGCGCGGCGCCGACAGCGAGGCGGCGCTGAATGCCGCCTTTCTGCAAAGCTGGCGCGAGCAGGACGTGCCGGGAGAGGCGGTGCCGCCCTATCTGGCACAGGGCTTCGACGGCACGCCGTATGTCTGCCTGCGGATTCCCACCGGCGGCGGCAAGACGCTGCTGGGGGCGCATGCCATCGCCACGGCGGCGCGGCACTATACCGGCCAGGACAAGCCGCTGGCGTTGTGGCTGACGCCGACCAACACCATCCGCCAGCAGACGCTGAATGCGCTACGTCAGCCCGGCCACCCTTACCGCGAGGCGCTGGAACAGCATTTCGGCGTAGACGGGCTGCGGGTGATCGACATCACCGAATGCGAGCAGCTGCGCCCGCAGGATTTCGGCGGGAAAGCGATTGTCGTGGTCGGCACCCTGCAGACCTTGCGGGTGGAGGACACCTCGGGACGCGACGTGTACGCCTACAAGGAGGCGTTCGAGCCGCATTTCGAGCGCGCGCCGGAACTGGCCGGCTTCGAGCGCGTGGAGGAAAAGGATTTGGCGGCGCAGCCCTTTCTGGGCCGCGCCGATCTGGGCAAGGTGAAGCGCAGTTTCGCCAATCTGATGTACTGGCATCGCCCGGTGGTGATTGTCGATGAAGCGCACAATGCGCGCGGCACGCTGAGCTACGAAACCTTTGCCCGGCTGCGTCCGTCGGCCCTGATCGAACTGACGGCGACGCCGGTGCGCAAGGGGACGCACCGCAGCAATGTGCTGTATCACGTTTCGGCGGAAGCGCTGAAAGCCGAGCAGATGATCAAGCTGCCGATCGTCCTGCAGGCCCATCCGAACTGGCAGGAGGCGGTGCGCGATGCGCTGCTGACGCGCAAGCGGCTGGCGGCCGAGGCGCTGAACGAAGCCGATTACCTGCGGCCTATCCTGCTTCTGCAGGCGGAGGACAAGGCCGGCGAAGTCACGGTGGACAAGCTGCGCGCTCACCTGATCGAGCACGAGCACGTCGCGCCGGCGCGCATTGCCGTGGCGACCGGCACCCAGCGCGAACTGGATGGCGTGAATCTGTTCGATCCGGCCTGCCCGGTGGAAATCGTGATTACGGTGGAGGCGCTGAAGGAAGGTTGGGACTGCTCCTTCGCCTACGTTTTCTGCTCCCTGCAAAAAATCGGTTCGAGCAAGGACATGGAGCAATTGCTGGGCCGGGTTCTGCGCATGCCCTACGCGCAGCGGCGCCAGAGTCCGTTGCTGAACCGGGCCTATGCCCATGTCGCCAGCCCGCAGACCGCGCAGGTTGCCAACATGCTGGCAGACAAGCTGGTGGCGATGGGTTTCGAGGAACTGGAGGCGGCGCAGGCGGTTTTTCCGACCACGGCGCCCTTGTTCGACGATGCCGGCGCCACGGCGCCGCTTTCGGCGCCGCCGATGGAATGGGTATTGCCAAGCGCGCCGGCCTTGCCGGATGCCGCCATCGAGGCTGGCGATGTGGTGCTGGAAGCGCAGGAACAGGGCGGTTTCGCCTTGCGCCTGACGCGCCCGCCAACGGCGGAAGTGCGCGCCGCCCTGCTCTCTGCCTTGCCGGGAAAAAAGGAAAAAGAGGCATTCGAAGGGGCGCTGGAACGCTTCGAATTCCGCCATCAAGCCCTGACGGCGCCGTCGATGCGCGGCGTGCCGTTCCGCCCGCTGCCTCTGCTGTGCGTGCGCTTCGGCGAAAACGCACAGGCCGACCTGGACTTGGCCGAACGCGAAACCCTGATTGATCTGGCTGGATTCAGTCTGGCCGAACAACCGCCGACCCTGGAAAATTTTCAGCCGGAACGGGACCGTAAACCCTATCTGCTGGATATCGAGCAAGGACACTTGCAGATCGAACAGGAAGAATCCAGCTATGCGGTAAATCTGGACCTGGTGCCGACCGATGTCACTGAAATGGACTTGGTGCGCTGGCTGGACGAACGCTTGCGCACCGTCAACGTGCCGCAAACGCAGCGGCTGGTATGGCTGAGCAAGGTGCTGCGCTGGCTGCAAAGGGAAAAGAGCCATTCGCTGACGGCCCTGGTGCGGCATCGCAATCAGTTGGCCGACTCTTTGGTCGAGCGCCTGGCGGCGTTGCGCGGCGCAGCGCAAAAAAACGGGTTCCAGTTGGCGCTTCTGGGAGACGACCCGAGAGGCTGCATCAGCCCGGACTACCACTTTCAATTCATGGTGGGGACCTATCCGGCGCAGCCTCCTTACTACCAGGGGCGTTATCGCTTCCGCAAGCATTACTACGGCGTGATTGGCGATCTGAAGGATGCGCCACCCCGGCAGACGGATCACGAAATTTACTGCGCGGTGGCAATCGATGAACATCCCGCCGTGCGCCATTGGGTGCGCAACCTGCCCAAGAGTGTGTATTCGTTCCACCTGCCGACGGCGGATCAGAATTTTTACCCCGACTTCGTCTGCGAATTGATGGATGGGCGCCACCTGGTGGTGGAATACAAAGGCGAAGGCTATAAAACCAACGACGACTCGCAGGCCAAGCGTCTGGTAGGCGAATACTGGGCCAAAGTGACCGGCAACCTGTTTCTGATGGCGGTGGAGCGGGATCAGCAAGGGCAGGATGTGCGGCAACAGCTCCATACCCTGCTGAGCGCCACCCTCCCGGCCGGCATTTTTTCGGAACACCAACGGGTACGCCTGCGCTTCGACGTAGAGAGCGAAGGCTACCGGCTATGTCGTGACATGGGCGGAACGGTGCTGTCGGTGTACGGCAATGGCGCCGCCTATGCGGTGGAATTTCCCAACCTCGATGGCGGCCCCGCCGTGGTAACGGTGGAAGCCTCGGCGCTGACCGGAGATGCCGAGCAATGACGAACCGCTTGCCGAATGCGGCCTACGCTCGCGTGGAAGAAAGGAAAATCGTCGAATATCTGTTGAACCTGACGCATCCCGATGGCGGATCGAAAGCCAGGTTCTTCCGGGCGCGCGGGTTCGACACGGCATTGTGGCAAAACATGCGCGACGCCCTGATTACACAGGGGCAGGACAATCAGGTAACGAAAGTCACCGAAACCGAATGGGGGACACGCTATCAGGTCGATTGCCACTGTCCGACGCCGGACGGCACCAATCCGTGCATCCGCTCAGTCTGGGAAATCAGCACGGAAACGCTTTACCCGCGTTTGCTGACGGCGCACCCGTTACCGCTTTGACTCAGTGATGATGCCCATGCTCGCCATGCACATGGCCGTGGGTGATTTCTTCGGCGGTGGCGGCGCGCACGCCCAACACTTCCGCCGCGACGCGCAAGGCTTTGCCGGCCAGCGGGTGATTGCCGTCCAGCATGACCTGATCGCCCTTGATCTTCAGCACGGTGAAAACCTGTTCGTGCCCGCTGTCGGTATAGCCCTGCAGCGCGCCGCCGACCTTGACGCCGGGCGGAAAATCTTTTTTGGAAATGGTCCGCGTCAGGCTTTCATCGCGCAGGCCGAAGGCATCTTCGGGCGCGAGATTCATCGCGGTCTTGAACCCGGCCTCCTGCCCTTGCAGGGCGGCTTCCAGCTTGGGGAACAGATTGTCATAGCCACCGTGCAGATAGGCGATCGGGGTTTTGCCGCTCTGGATCAGCTTGCCGGTGCTTTCGGTAATGGTCAGGCGCAGGGTGACGGCCGTGTCCTTGTCGATGTTCATTGAGGTTTGCTCGCGGAAAAAGGGATTCTGGATTCAGGCAAGGCAGCAATATAAATCAAATGCCGCCGCGCCGATGCCTGCGCTTTCCTGTTTCCCTCGTACCGGTTCCGATGACGGCAACCGGATCGACCGATGGCATGGCCGATCGGCCGATCAACGCGCCCGGCTTCAGGCCGCCTGTGTTTCCGTGTTCTGGTTGGCCCAGCTGTCGAACCCGGCCATCACCGCATCGTAGGTTTTCTGGCTGATGTCGGGCAGCTTGCCGCCGAGAATCTTGGTGGCTTCGGCGAAGCCCTTTTCGACGGCGGCGCGAACCGCGCTCAGTTTGGACGGGTCGCCGCCTATCGCCGCCTGGGCGAAGTTGAGGATGCGCTCGGACACTTGCTTGACGCCGTATTCGCCGTCATCGGCAATCGCCGCCTGCGCCTTGGCGATGGTTTCCGGGTCGGCGCTCAGGGTCTGCTCGCCGCTGATGACCTTGCCGATGTTCAGGCCCTGCTGTTGCAGCAGCGGCAGCAGCAAATCGAGCACCTGGCGGGTCTGGCGGTCCGATTCTTCCAGCATCGCGTTCAGTTCGGAGTTGCCGGTGGCGGCGCTGCGCGGGTCGGGATAGGTGAGATCGGGAGCGGCGTTGGCGCCGAGCGTCACCTTGTCGGTGGCGGCCGGGTTGCCGGCGGCCGGCTCGGCGCTGCGCGGGGCAGGTTCCCGCGCCGACGGCACCGGCGAGGCCGGCGAGCGGATCAGGCTGGACAGGGTGACGGACATGATGGACCTTTCGCGAAAAGGAATGGGCGGGCACGGTAACGCGCAGCCGCATGGCGACGGCGAATCTTCCGGGGCGATATCGGGGATAACGACAGCGAACCGGAAAACCTGAATACCCGGCCGACAATTGCCATTCGGCCATGCTTTTACGGCACCCGGCATAAATGCATACAATCAGCGCTGGCCGACGCCCCTGTTCACCCATCGGTCAATCCCGGACAAATACAAAACCGCGCGCTTCGGCCGGAAGCGCGCCCAAAGCCGGGGCCAACGCATCCGGATTTCCCCGCCCCTGGGCCGGACGTCTTCCACCGATTCACTGGGAGTGCCTTCGATGAAAGAACCGCGCTACGCCTGGGTTGTGGTCTGGGCTGCCTTTCTCAACCTGGCGGTGATTTTCGGCGTCGCCTATTCGTTCGCGGCGTTTTTCGAGTCGTTCGCCAGCGCCTTCAACGCGCAGCGCGCCGACGTGTCGCTGATCTTCGGGCTGTCCGGGCTGATCTATTTCGTGCTTGGCGCCGGCGCCGGCATGCTGGCCGACCGCTACGGGCCGCGCGCGGTGTGCTGCGCCGGCATGCTCTGCATCGCCGCCGCGCTGTTCGCCACCAGTTATGCGAATTCGATGATGGTGGTGTATCTGTGCTACGGCGTCGGGGTCGGCATCGGCATCGCGCTGGTCTACACCCCGGCGATCGCCTGCGTACAGCCGTGGTTTTCCGCACGGCGCGGGCTGGCGGCCGGCATCGCCAGCGCCGGCATCGGCGCCGGCACGGTAGCGCTGCCGCTGATCACCGCGGCGGCGATCGCGGCGTTCGAATGGCGCGATGCGCTGCGCGTGATCGCGCTGGGCGTGCTGCTGGTCGGTATCGGCGCCGCCTGGCTGCTGCGGCGCGCACCGGCGGCGGCCGGCGCGGCCGGCAAACCGTCCGGCGCCAGCGTCGGCGAGGCGCTGCGCGACCGCCGTTTCTGGTGGCTGTATCTGGGCGCGGTGCTGGCCAGCCCGGCGATGTTCATTCCGTTCGCCCATATTTCGGCGGCGGCGCGCGACCTCGGCATCGATGAATCACGCGCGGTCGGGCTGGTCGGCCTGATCGGCATCGGCAGCCTGATCGGGCGCTTCGCGATCGGCACGCTGGCCGACCGCATCGGCCGCACGCTGACGCTGATCCTGATGCAGGTGTCGCTGGGGCTGTCCTATCTGGTATGGTCCGGCGCCGGCGGTTTTACCGCGCTGGCGCTGTATGCCTTGTGGTTTGGCATCAGCTATGGCGGCATCGTCGCGCTGATGCCGGCGCTGTGCATGGATTTCTTCGGCGCACGGGCGGTGGCCGGCATCATCGGCACGCTGTATACCGGCGCGGCGGTTGGCAATCTGCTGGGGCCGGTGGTGGCCGGGGCGGTGTTCGACCGGGGCGGCAGCTACCTGCCGGTGGTCTGGGGCTGCATCGTGCTGTCGGCGCTGGCCACGCTGGCCTCGGTAAAACTGCTGCAGGCGCCGCGGCCGGTGTACTGAACGGCGCGCCAGACCAGGACGGCGGCGCGCGCCGATTCGATACAAATCGCCAACCAGCCACCCTCATCCCCAACCCTTCTCCCGCCAGCGGGAGAAGGGAGTCAGACCGTACTGGCCGAAGCCGGCAAGACGATCTCTGCCTGAATCCGTCCGGTTCAGAGCTGGCGCAAATCGGCCACCGGTTCGCTGGCGAATCCTTCACTCAGCAGAAACGCCACCAGCCGCTGGCCGGCCTGGGTCGGCGAAGTCAGCTGGCCGTCGCGCTTCAGGCCGTCGAAGCGGGCGCGACCGGGGAAATTTTCCAGCGACGAGGCGCGGATTTCCGCCTGCATGCCGGTGTCAATGACGCCCGGCGCCAGACTGCAGATGCGCACGCCCGGCAGCGCGTCGAGCGCCGCCGCCCGCGCATGCTGATCGAGCGCCGCCTTGGTGGCGCAGTAGATGCTCCAGCCGGCGTAGGCGGTGTGCGCGGCGCCGCTGGAAACGTGCAGGATGCGCAACCCGCCGGCCGGCCGCACGGCCGTCACGGCATCGGCCAGCACCAGCGGCGCCGTCACGTTCAGGCTGATCGCCTGGGCGATGCGCGCCGATTCCTGCGCGCCGAGCGGCGCCACCGGCTGCACGGTGCCGGCATTGTTGACCAGCAGCAGGCCGCCGTCGCCGGCATCGGCGACGAAACGCCGCAGCGCCTCGCCGGCCAGCCAGCGCGCCAGTGCGGCGCCGTCGGCAAGATCGATCTCGATCTGTTCCAGCAGCGTCGGAAACCGTTCCGCCAGCGCCGCGTGGCGATGCCGCGCCAGCCCCAGCACGGGGATGTTGCGCGTCAGCAGTTGCTCGGCGATGGCTTCGCCGAGGCCGCGCGCGTGGCCGGTGACGATCGCCTTCATGCCGGCACTCCTTGCGCGTCGCTTTCGGCGGCGATCTGGCGCAGCGAACGGGCGAACACCTCGGCCGGCTGGCCGCCCTGGATCAGGTAGCGGCCGTTGACGATCACCGCCGGCACCGAATGGATGCCCTGCTCCTGGTAATGGCGCTCGGCGGCGCGCACTTCGGCGGCGTAGGCGTCGCTCTCCAGCACCTGCCGGGCGCGCTCGGCATCCAGCCCGGCTTGCGCCGCCAGCCGCACCAGCACGTCGTGCGCGCCGGGGTCGTCGCCGGCGCCGAAATAGGACTGGAACAGCGCGCTCTTCAATTCCAGCTGGCGCCCTTCCAGCGCGGCCCAGTGCAGCAGCCGGTGCGCGTCGAAGGTGTTGTAGATACGGCGGCGCCGGTCCATGTTGAAGGTGAAGCCGACCTCGGCGCCGCGCGCGCGGATCATTTCCTGGCTTTGCGCCAGCTGTTCCGGCGTCATCCGGTATTTTTCCGCCAGATGCTCGCCGACATCCTGGCCGCCGGCCGGCATCGCCGGATTCAGTTCAAACGGCTGGAACTGCAGTTCCGCGCCGATCTCGCCATCCAGTTCGGCAAGCGCCTGACGCAGCGCGTTCAGGCCGATCGCGCACCACGGGCAGGATACGTCGGAAACAAAATCTATCGTCAATTGCTTGATTTGCTTGGTCACGGGGGCACCTTGAAGTCGAAACCGGCGGCGCCGCCCGATGCGGCGCCGTGCCAACGCAGTATAGGACCTGACGCGCTTCGGCGGGCGGCACGCTCTGCTATGATCGGCGCACCCCTTTCCCGGAGATTTTCATGACCGTTTCCCTGTCCGCCGCGTCGCTGCCGATCTTCACGCAGATGCTGAACGCGCTCGGCGAAATTCTGGCCAAGGCCGAGGCGCACGCCAAGGCCATTTCGATCGAACCGGAAGCGCTGCTGCAGGCGCGGCTGTTTCCCGACATGTTTCCGCTGCTGCGCCAGGTGCAGATCGCCGCCGATTTCGCCAAGAGCGTGCCGGCGCGGCTGGCCGGCCAGGAAGTGCCGGCCTGGGACGACGGCGAACAGAGCTTCGCCGAATTGCGCGAACGCATTGCCCGCACGCTGCAATTCATCGGCACCATCGACCCGGCGCAGATCGACGCCGGCGGCGAGCGCGAGATCGTGCTGCGTCCCGGCACGCCGAAGGAAAAACGGCTGATCGGCCGCACCTATCTGCTGCACTACGGCCTGCCGCAATTCTTCTTCCACGTCACCACCGCCTACGACATCCTGCGCCATAACGGCGTGAACCTGGGCAAGCGCGACTACATGGGCGCCTACTGATTTTTTCCTTACCAGAAACGGAAACCACATGATTCTCGAACTCGCCGACATCCGCATCCAGCCCGGCAAGCAGCAGGAATTCGACGCCGCCATCCAGCGCGGCGTACAGCAAGTGATCGCCAGCGCCAAGGGCTTCCTCGGCTACCGCGTGCAGCGCGGCATCGAATCGCCGGAACGCTACGTGCTGACGATCTACTGGAACACGCTGGAAAACCATACCGTCGATTTCCGCGGTTCGCCGGCCTTCCAGGAATGGCGCGCGCTGGTCGGCCCGTATTTCGCCGCGCCGCCGACGGTCGAGCATTTCACGGTGCTGGCGGAGGCGCCGCCGGCGGCGTGAGGCTTCGGCGGCGAACTGCCTCCCTCCCTGCCGATTCCTGAGCGGAAACGCTGCGCATCCAGTACGGCGCCACCGAAATAACAGGGAGTATGCCTCAACTTCGCAGGACTGGCGCCCGCTACAAGATGGCATGGCAGGGAGTATATTTAAACTCCGGCACTCCGTGCCGGCAAATTCCCAACCACAGCCGGTGCCGATTCCGGCCCTGTTTCCAAGCCGACAATACTTGCCGCCACCGCTTGCCTAATGCATCGGCTTGGCATAAGCTGGCCCGATAACATCGACAAGGAGACCAGACTCATGCAAGTTCATCTCACCGTCAATGGCACCACGGCGGACCTCGATCTTCCCCCCAACACCCTGCTGGTCCAGGCGCTGCGCGAGCATCTGCAGCTGACCGGCACCCACGTCGGTTGCGACACCGCGCAATGCGGCGCCTGCACCGTCATCCTGAACGGCCGCGCGGTCAAGTCGTGCAACATGCTGGCGGCGCAGGCCGACGGCGCCGACATCACCACCATCGAAGGACTGGCACAGGCCGACGGCACGCTGCATCCGATGCAGGCGGCCTTCAAGGAATGCCACGGCCTGCAATGCGGCTTCTGCACCCCCGGCATGGTGATGAGCGCGGTCAATCTGTGCCGCCACACGCCGAACGCCTCGGAAGAGCAGATCCGCGCCCTGCTGGACGGCAACATCTGCCGCTGCACCGGCTACCAGAACATCGTCCGCGCGGTCCAGCAAGGCGCCGCCGCGATGGCCGCCGGCGCCTGATCCGCCGATCCGCATTCCCCTTCGCCGTTCCCACTCACTGTTCACGGAGACAAGCATGGGTGCATCCGATTTCGCCGGCCTGCCGCATATCGGCGAGGCCGTCCGCCGCAAGGAAGATTACCGGTTCCTGACCGGAGCTGGCCAGTACACCGACGACATCAATCTGGCGCATCAGCGCCACGCGGTGTTCGTCCGTTCGCCGCATGCGCATGCGGCTATCAAGAGCATCGACACCAGCCGCGCCGCCGCGATGCCGGGCGTCGCCCGCGTCTTCACCGGGCAGGATGTCGAAGGCAAGATGGGCGGCCTGCCATGCGGCTGGCTGATCACCAGCACCGACGGCACGCCGATGAAGGAACCGCCGCATCCGATCCTGGCGCAGGGCAAGGTGCGCTACGTCGGCGATCATGTGGCGATGGTGGTGGCCGACACGCTGGAACAGGCGAAGAACGCCGCCGAAGCGGTCGAGGTCGAATACGACGTGCTGCCGGCGGTGGTCGACGTGCGCGACGCCGCCAGGGGCAGCGCGCTGCATGAAGTCGCGCCGGACAATCATTGCTACAAGTGGGCGCTCGGCGACAAGGCGCAGACCGATGCCGCTTTCGCCAACGCCGCCCACGTCACCAGGCTCGATCTGGTCAACAACCGGCTGATCCCGAACGCGCTGGAACCGCGCGCCGCGATCGGCGCCTACAGCCGCGCCACCGACGAATACACGCTGTACGTCTCCAACCAGAATCCGCACGTCGAACGGCTGCTGATGACCGCCTTCGTGCTCGGCCTGCCGGAACACAAGGTGCGCGTGATCGCGCCGGACGTCGGCGGCGGTTTCGGTTCCAAGATCTATCTGTACGCCGAGGATGTCTGCCTGACCTGGGCCGCCAGACAGCTGAACTGCGCGATCAAGTGGACCGCCGAACGCAGCGAGAGCTTCCTGTCCGACGCCCACGGCCGCGACCACGTCAGCCATGCCGAAATGGCGATGGACAAGGACGGCAAATTCCTGGCGATGCGGGTGCATACCGACGCCAACCTCGGCGCCTATCTGTCGACCTTCTCGACCGCGATCCCGACCATCCTGTACGGCACGCTGCTGGCCGGCCAGTACGCGACGCCGCAGGTCTACGTCGAAGTCGATGCCTGGTTCACCAACACCGCGCCGGTCGATGCCTACCGCGGCGCCGGCCGGCCGGAGGCGACCTATCTGCTGGAGCGGCTGGTATCGCGCTGCGGCTGGGACATGGGGCTGTCGCAGGCGGAAATCCGCCGCCGCAACTTCATCACCCAGTTCCCGTACCAGACGCCGGTGGCGCTGCAATACGACGTCGGCGACTACCACGCCTGCATCGACCAGGCCGAACAGCTGTCGGAAGCCGCCGGCTTCGCCGCGCGCCGCCAGGCCAGCGAGGCCAAGGGCCTGCTGCGCGGCATCGGCTATTCCAGCTACATCGAAGCCTGCGGGCTGGCGCCGTCCAACATCGCCGGCGCCCTGGGGGCGCGCGCCGGCCTGTTCGAATGCGGCGAGGTGCGCGTGCATCCGACCGGCAGCGTGACAGTGTTCACCGGCTCGCACAGCCACGGTCAGGGGCATGAAACCACCTTCGCGCAGGTGGTGGCGGCGCGGCTGGGGATCGAAGTCGATGCGGTCGAGGTGGTGCACGGCGACACCGGCCGGGTGCCGTTCGGCATGGGCACCTACGGTTCGCGTTCGCTGTCGGTCGGCGGCGCGGCGATCATGAAGGCGCTCGACAAGATCGAGGCCAAGGCCAAGAAGATCGCCGCCCACCTGATGGAAGCGTCGGACGCCGACATCGATTTCGTCAAAGGCGAATTCATCGTGCGCGGCACCGACAAGAAGGTGCCGTTCGGCCAGGTGGCGCTGACCGCCTACGTGCCGCACAACTATCCGCTGGAAACGCTGGAACCCGGCCTGAACGAAACCGCGTTCTACGATCCGACCAACTTCACCTATCCGGCCGGTACCTACATCTGCGAAGTGGAAATCGATCCGGCCACCGGCGTCACCCGCGTCGACCGTTTCACCGCGGTGGACGATTTCGGCACCATCATCAATCCGATGATCGTCGAAGGTCAGGTGCACGGCGGCATCGCCCAGGGCATCGGTCAGGCGCTGATGGAAAACTGCGTCTACGACCGCGACAGCGGCCAGCTGCTGTCCGGCAGCTTCATGGATTACACGATGCCGCGCGCCGACGATTTCCCGCAGTTCCGCCTCGGCCACGTCTGCACGCCCTGCACCCACAACCCGCTCGGTTCCAAGGGTTGCGGCGAAGCCGGCGCGATCGGTTCGCCGCCGGCCGTCATCAACGCCGTGCTGGACGCCCTGCGTCCGCTCGGCGTGCAGGATTTCGACATGCCGGCCACCCCGCACCGGGTCTGGGAAGCGCTGCAGTCGGCCCGGAAAGCCGCTCAAGCATAAGGAGAACGCCATGTATGCATTCACTCTCGAACGCCCCGCCAGCGCCGCCGACGCCGCGCGCCTGGCCGGTGAAGGCGCCAAGCTGCTGGCCGGCGGCCAGACCCTGCTGGCCTCGATGAAGCTGCGGCTGGCCGATCCGGGCCGGCTGATCGACCTGGCCGGCATCGGCGATCTGGCCGGCATCCGGCGCGACGGCGACGCCTTCGTGATCGGCGCGATGACGCGCCACGCCGACGTCGCCGCCAACGCCGAACTGCAGGCGGCGCTGCCGGCGCTGGCCAGCCTGGCCAGCCGCATCGGTGACCGCCAGGTGCGGGCCATGGGCACGCTCGGCGGCTCGGTCGCCAACAACGATCCGGCCGCCGACTATCCGGCCGCCGTGCTCGGGCTGAACGCCACGGTGCAGACCAACCGCCGCGAGATCGCCGCCGACGATTTCTTCCAGGGCCTGTTCACCACCGCGCTGGCCGACGACGAAGTGATCACCGCGATCCGCTTCCCGATCCCGCGCCGCGCCAATTACCAGAAGTTCAAGCAGCCGGCGTCGCGCTTCGCGCTGGTCGGCGTGTTCGTCGCCCAGACCGATGCCGGTGTGCGCGTAGCAGTCACCGGTGCCGGCAGCGGCGTGTTCCGCCACCACGGGCTGGAGCAGGCGCTGGTCGCCAGCTTTACGCCGGCAGCAGCGGCGTCGGTGCCGATCGACGCCACCGACCTGAACAGCGACATGCACGGTTCGGCCGCCTACCGCGCCAACCTGATCGGCGTGCTGACCCAGCGCGCGGTTCAGCAGATGCAGGGATAGCCGAACGGAGCAACGTGTTTTCCACCATCGATGCACTCAACACGGCACTGGAGCAAGCCGGCTACTATGCCGACCGCCGGCTTGCCACCGCCGCCTTCCTGGCGCTGCGGCTGCAACGGCCGCTGCTGCTGGAGGGAGAACCCGGCGTCGGCAAGACCGAGCTGGCCAAGGCGCTGGCCACCGCGCTCGGACGCACGCTGATCCGCCTGCAGTGCTACGACGGCATCGAGCTGCGCGAAGCCCTGTACGAATGGAATTACACCGCGCAGCTGTTGCACATGCGCGCCGCCGAACGCGGCCGCGCCGGCCATGACGGCGGCGACCGGCTGGAGCGCGAGGTCTACCAGGAGCGCTACCTGATCCGCCGGCCGCTGCTGCAGGCGCTGGAAACGCCGCCGCCCGGCGCGGTGCTGCTGATCGACGAGGTCGATCGCGCCGACGAACCGTTCGAAGCCTTCCTGCTCGAATACCTGGGCGAATATCAGGTCAGCATTCCCGAATTCGGCACCGTGCGCGCTGCCGGCAGCCCGGTGACGATCCTGACAAGCAACCGCACGCGCGAACTGCACGACGCCGTCAAGCGCCGCTGCCTGTACCACTGGCTAGATTACCCGGACCGCGAGCGCGAACTGACCATCGTCCGTGCCCAGGTGCCGCAGGCCAGCAACGCGCTGTCGGCGCAGATCGCCGACTTCGTCGGCCGGCTGCGCAGCGCGCCCTACGCGGCCGGCTTCCAGCGCGCCCCCGGCATCGCCGAAAGCGTCGAATGGGCGCGCGCGCTGGTGGCGCTGGATACGCTGGCGGTCGATCCCGAAGTGGTGTCCGATACCGCCGGCATCCTGTTCAAGCAGCGCGAGGACGTCGCCGCGCTGACCCGCGATCTGGCCGCCGAACTGCTGCAGCCGGCGGCCGCCGACCCGGCCTAGCGCCGCCGACGTGCGATGCAGCTCGGCGACGCCCGCAGCGGCAAACTGCCCGACAACATCGCCGGCTTCGGCCGGGCGCTGCGGCGCGCCGGCGTGCGCGTCGACAGTTCGCGCATCGCGCTGGCGACGCAGGCAGCGCAGGCGGTCGGCATCGGCAACCGCGCCGACCTCGGCGCCGCGCTGGAAACCGTGATGATCGGCCGCGAGCAGGACCGGCTGGTATTCCGCGAACTGTTCGACGCCTATTTCCAGAATCCCGAACTGGCGCGCAAGCTGCTGGCGCAGATGCTGCCGGCCGCCGAAGGGCGCGCCGAACCGCCGCGCCGCCGCCCGCGCGTGCGCGAGGCGCTGGCGCCGCAGCGCGCCTACGGCCAGGCGCCGGCGCAACCGGAACAGAAGCTGGAATTCGACGCCGGCATGACCGCCAGCGATGTCGAGCGCCTGCGCCACGCCGATTTCGACGCGCTGTCCGGCGCCGAATACCGGCTGGTCGAGCGGCTGGCGCGCGACATCGCGCTGCCGCTGCCCTGCCTGCCGGGCCGCCGCAGTTTTCCGGCCGAGAGCGGCGCCCGGCTGCACTGGCCGGGGGCGCTGCGCCGCGCCGCCGCCAGCGGCGGCGAACTGCTGCGGCTGCCGCGCCTGCAGCGGCGCCGGCAACCGCTGCCGCTGCTGCTGCTGGTCGACGTGTCCGGTTCGATGGAACGCTACGCGCGGCTGCTGCTGGCCTTCCTGCACGCCGCCACCCGCCGCCATCCGCGCCGCGACGTGTTCGCCTTCGGCACCCATCTGACCGACCTGACGCCGGCGTTCCGGCTGGCCGACACCGACGCGATGCTGAACGCCGCCGGCGCGGCGATCGACGATTTCGCCGGCGGCACCCGGCTCGGCGATGCGCTGGCGGCGCTGCGGCGCCAGCATGCGCGGCGGCTGGTCGGCCGCCGCACGCTGGTGCTGCTGGTCAGCGACGGCCTGGACACCGGCGAACCGGCCGAACTGGAAAACCAGCTGGCCTGGCTGCGCCGCGCCGGCCGCCGGCTGCTGTGGCTCAATCCACTGATGCGCTACGACGGCTACGCGCCGACCGCGCGCGGCGCCGCCGTGCTGCACCGGCAGGCGCATGGCATGCTGGCGGTGCACAACCTGTCCAGTCTGGAACAACTGGCCGCCAGTCTGGCGGCGCTGATGCGGTACTGACGCGCAAGCGATCCGAGGAGGGCAACACATGGAAATGCAGGCAACCCGCCAACTGGCCGTCACCCAGCAGCAAGCCTGGGATGCGTTGAACGATCCCGAGGTGCTGAAGGCGTGCATCCTCGGCTGTGACAAGGTCGAGGCCAGCGGCGATAATCAGTATGCGATCGGCATGGCGCTGAAGATCGGTCCGGTGTCGGCGCGCTTCTCCGGCAAGATCACGCTGTCCGATCTGCAGCCGCCGCACAGCTACACGATCGTCTTCGAAGGCCAGGGCGGCGCCGCCGGTTTCGGCAAGGGCCAGGCGCAGGTGGCGCTGACGCCGAACGAAGCCGGCTGCGAACTGGCCTATACGGTCGCCGCCACCGTCGGCGGCAAGATCGCCCAGCTCGGGCAGCGGCTGGTGGACGGCACCGCGCGTTCGCTGGCGGAAGAATTCTTCAAACGCTTCGACGACACCATGCGCCAGCGCCATCCGGAAGCCTACGCGGCGGCGGCACCGGCCGGGGACGCCGCCACGCCGCTGGGACCGAATACCGACGCGGCTCCGGCGAGAGTTGCGGCGCCCGCCCCGAGCGAAACGACCCGAGTGCCGCCGTGGATCTGGGTGGCGGCGATCGTCGTCATCGCCGCCGTGGTCTGGTGGTGGCGATAGCAAGCAACAGGAAAGGAATGATGATGGAAAACCTCGACGTGATGGTGTTGCGCACGCTGCGCGACTGGCGCCAGGCCGGCCACCGCGCGTTGCTGGCAACGGTGGTGCGCACCTGGGGCTCGTCGCCGCGCCCGATCGGCTCGATCATGGCGTTGCGCGACGACGGCCAGGTGGTCGGCTCGGTCTCCGGCGGCTGCATCGAAGACGATCTGATCTTCCGCTACACCGAAGCCTATGCCGGCAAGGACGGCGCCCAGACGATTCCCTCCGGCGCGCCCGGCTTCGCCAAATACGGCGTCACCGCCGACGAGGCGCACCGCTTCGGCCTGCCATGCGGCGGCACGCTGGAACTGCTGCTCGAATACGATCCCGACGCCGCCGCCCTGGCGGCGCTGGTGGCGGCGCTGGAAGCCGGCCGGCTGATGCGGCGCCGGGTGCGGCTGGCCGACGGCGCCGTCACGCAGGAGCCGGCCAGCGCGCCGGCCGAGCTGGAGCTGGGCGCCGACGAACTGGTCAACACCTTCGGCCCGGAATACCGGATGCTGCTGATCGGCGCCGGCCAGCTGGCCGAATATCTGGCGACGATGGCGCTGTTTTCCGGTTTCTCCGTCACCGTCTGCGACCCGCGCGAGGAATACCGCAGCGCCTGGTCGGTGGCTGGCGTGACGCTGACCGGCGAGATGCCGGACGATGTCGTGACGGCGTTCCGCCCGGACCGCCGCAGCTGCGTGGTGGCACTGACGCACGATCCCAAGCTGGATGACCTGGCGCTGCTGGAAGCGTTGCGCACCGACGCGTTCTACGTCGGCGCGATCGGCTCGCGCCGCAACAACGATGCGCGCCGGCAGCGCATGATCGAGCATTTCGACCAGACCGAACAAAGCCTGGCGCGCCTGCACGGCCCGATCGGCCTGTACATCGGCAGCAAGACGCCGCCGGAAATCGCCGTCAGCGTGATGGCGGAAATCCTGGCGATCAAGAACGGCGTCGCGCTGCCGCCGGCGATGGACGTGGCGCAGGCGAAGAACGAACAGGCGATCAGCGCCAACGATCCCGGCGAGATGGTGTGCGCGGTGCCGCATTCCGCTTGAGGGCACGCGGAAATCGACAGGGGATTTCAGATACTCCCCTTGGCACCAGCCTGTAGCGGGCACCAGTATTGACAAAAAAGTACATACTCCCCGATTTTCCGGAATCGCCCGTGTCGTGCATGCGCCACCGCGCCGCTTGATCCATGTCGTCCCGGCGCAAGCCGGAACCCAGCGTCTTGCAGATCACCGCACCCGCGCCGCCGACCCAGGCGGTGCCGAACCGCCTCAACCGTCTGCGCCGACCGCCCGCAAATCCTCCGGCGTATCGATATCCCGCAATATCCCGGCGTCCTCCACCGCCACCTCGCACACCGGATACGCCTGCAGCAGCTTGCGCGCGCCGGCGTCGCCGCTCAGTTGCAGCAGGCGCGGCAGATGCACGCGGGCAAACGCCACCGGATTGCCGCGCGCGCCGTGATGCACCGGCACCGCGATCTGCGCGCCCTGCGCCAGCGCCCGCGCCAGACTGGCGATGGTGTCCGGCCGCACCAACGGCATGTCGCCGAGCGCGATGACCCAGCCATCGGCACCGGCGCTGGCGCGCAGGCCGTGCGTCAGCGATGCCGCCATGCCCAGATCAGCGTCGGCGCATTCGGTGACGGCAACGCCGGCCGCCGCCAGTTCGGCGGCCAGTTGCGGCGCGCCGGCCGGCACCACCGCCAGCGTGGTGGCGATGGCCGCCTTCAGGTTTTTCGCCGCGCGCACCGCCACCGCCTCGCCGTCCGGCAACCGCTGCAACAGCTTGCTGCACGCGCCGCTCGGATCGAAACGGCGGCCACGGCCGGCCGCCAACAGGATGCCGGTACAGCAAAAATCGGAATGCCGGCCGCTGCCGGCGGCCGCTGAAAAATCGTCCATGCGCTGCTCCAGGTTGGCCGCCGGTCGGCGGCGGCGTCGATACTACAATACCGGATTGGCCCGTCCCTTTTGCCCTTTTCCGATCCCGCTCACCGATGGCTTCCCACACCTTCCTCTGGCACGACTACGAAACCTTCGGCATCTCGCCGCGGCGCGACCGGCCGGCGCAATTCGCGGCGGTGCGCACCGATGCCGAACTGAATCCGATCGGCGAACCGCTGATGCTGTATTGCCAGCCGGCGTCCGACTATCTGCCCGACCCGCAATCCTGCCTGCTGACCGGCATCACGCCGCAACGGTGCCTGGAACGCGGCGTGCCGGAACACCAGTTCGCCGCCGCCATCGAACGCCAGCTGGCGCAGCCGGGCACGATCGGCGTCGGCTACAACACCATCCGCTTCGACGACGAATTCACCCGCTTCCTGTTCTGGCGCAACCTGATCGATCCCTACGCGCGCGAATGGCAGAACGGCTGCGGCCGCTGGGACATCCTCGATCTGGTGCGCACCGCCTGGGCGCTGCGTCCGGACGGCATCGAATGGCCGCGCCATGCGGACGGCCGCCCCAGCTTCCGGCTGGAAGACCTGGCCGCCGCCAACGGGCTGCAGCACGACAGCGCGCACGACGCGCTGTCCGACGTGTACGCGACGATCGCGCTGGCGCGGCTGATCCGCACGCACCAGCCGCGCCTGTTCGAATTCTGTCTGGAACTGCGCAGGAAAGAACGCGCGGCGGCGGAAATCAGCCTGCACGCGCCGCGCCCGTTCTTGCACGTCTCCGGCATGTTCGGCGTCGAACGCGGCTGCCTGGCGCTGATGTGGCCGCTGGCCCAGCATCCGACCAACAAGAACGAAGTGCTCGCCTGGGATCTGGCGCACGACCCGTCCGAACTGCTGGCGCTGGATGCGGCGACGGTGCGCGAACGGCTATTTTCCGCCGCCGCCGCGCTGCCCGAGGGCGTGACGCGGCTGCCGATCAAGAGCGTACACATCAACAAGTCGCCGGTGGTGATCGGCAACCTGAAAACGCTGACGCCGGAACGCGCCGCGCACTGGGGCATCGACATCGAACAGGCGCTGCGCCACGCCGGCATCGCTGCCAGCCTCGATCCCGACAACCGGCTGGCGGCGCTATGGCAGCAGGTGTTCGAACGGCCGGCGGCGGCAGCGACCGATGTCGATCAGGACCTGTACGGCGGCTTCATCGGCAACAACGACCGCCGCAAGCTGGCGCAGCTGCGCGAACAATCGCCGCAGCAACTGGCGCAGGCGCCGGCCTTCGACGATCCCCGGCTGGAGGAACTGCTGCTGCGCTACCGCGCCCGGAATTTTCCGCAAACCCTGTCGGCCGAGGAAAGCCGGCAGTGGGAAGCCCACCGCGCCGCACGGCTGTTCGACGGCGCCGCCGGCGCCCGCACGCTGGAACAATTGTTCGAACAGATCGACCAGCTGGCGGAGCAGGCCGGAGACGGCAACGGAGATGAGAACCGCGAGGAAATTCTGGGGGCGCTGTACGACTACGCCGAGGCGATCGCGCCGGAGCGGGCGTAACGCACGGCATCGCGCCAGCCCTCGCCACCCTGCCTCCCGCGCCCGGTCGTTCCGGCATGCTTCTGGCCGGAACCCAGTGGCGTTCGTCCTTCCGTGCTCAACGCCGCCATGGCGCGATGAACCAAAGACACCGGGTTCCGGCCTGCGCCGGAACGACAAGGAGAAAAGTCATCGGCTTGCGGTAAAAAAGTGGTCGCGCCACGCCAACCTGAACCATTCCACGCACCTCTCTACCCCGTCGTTCCGGCATGCTTTTAGCCGGAACCCAGTGGCGTTCGTCCCTCCGTGCTCAACGCCGCCATGGCGCGATGGACCAACGACACTGGGTTCCGGCCTGCGCCGGAACGACAAGGAGAAAAGCAATCGGCTTGCGGTAAACAGTTACTCGCGCTGCGCCAACCCTCACTACTCCCGCCTGCCTCCCACCCCGTCGTTCCGGCATGCTTCTAGCCGGAACCCAGTGGCGTTCGTGCTTTCGTGCTCAACGCAGCCATGGCGCGATGGACCAAAGACACCGGGTTCCGGCCAGCGCCGGAACGACAAGGAGAAAAGTAATCGGCTTGCGGTAAGCCGGTGCTCGCGCCGCGCCAACCCTCACTACTCCCACCTGCCTCCCACCCTGTCGTTCCGGCATGCTTTTGGCCGGAACCCAGTGGCGTTCGTCCTTCCGTGCTCAACGCCGCCATGGCGCGATGAACCAAAGACACCGGGTTCCGGCCTGCGCCGGAACGACAAGGAGAAAAGTCATC